>Ga0307978_1001247_pt1 | contig 19393 bp, 12 predicted proteins | sample OrgLakmetage1056_FD_203151 | JGI IMG/M metagenome (GOLD analysis project Ga0307978, IMG submission 203151) | Saline water microbial communities from Organic Lake, Antarctica - #1056 | ecosystem: Environmental > Aquatic > Non-marine Saline and Alkaline > Saline | place: Antarctica: Organic Lake...
GTTGATGTCAAACTGTCCATTGCCATTTTTCGCACTCTCGGCTTTGTCGAAAACGACAAGTGCTGTTTTCGCGGCATCGAGTCCTACTTGGTACGAGGTCAGAAGAGCGAAGAGCAAGCCAGAAAAAAGGAAGCGATCGACGCTGTCCTCGTCGAATACGAAAACCAGTTCTACTTCAATATCGACAATCCGGAAAAGGTCCGAATGTGCTTGGAACCTGCCAGCAAAGAGGCAGCAAGGCTGGCCCGTGGTCGAGCCGCAACCGACGCAATGATGGTGGCGAGTGCATGTGATCTTCACCAATAGCCTCTAGTACGCTGTACTGCGCCTGTCGACCAGATTCACAGGTGCGTACGGAGGAGAAACTCAGCCTCCACTCAATAGAAGCTATGAGCTCCATATGTTTTAACAATCCATACTTGCATTATAAAGTACATAAGTGATACAAGCACCCCCGTTTTGGGTTAACTGGCTAGCTTGTACTGTAGTTCGGTCATGCTACTAGCCCTATAACCAACCGACGTCCGCCTTCGGCTGACACCGGTCCTATCCCAGAGTCCAGCAGCCAACAGATGCCAGCCTTCGACATCTAATCTATCCGACCAGAGTCCAGCCAAAGTGAACACGTCATCGTTTCTCAGTCAAGGCTACGTTCTGTATCCCAAGTGCAGTAGTATCGTACTACAGTCCATCGTAATTTCCCAACCACTCCCCAAACGCAAACGACGTAAGCTAAGCAAGCCGTGTTTTAAGTAGAGCCCTGCTCTCGTTCCTCCCGCAGTCCCGTGCTGATGGACATTTTGTTTGTTTACCACGAACCTAGATTTACTTTGCGAATAACAACTTGGCTACAGTAGTACCGTACTCATACAGTTGAGCCGTCAACGAGTAGAAGAGTCCTGCAACTAAAGTTCGCATACGAAAATGGTAGTGGGTATCTAAAGTTACTCGTTTGAAATGCCAGAGCAGGCGGATAGTGTAAACCTAGACTATTGATTTATACTTTTTAAGTGTACTCTGTTGCTGCACCGTCGCAATCCGACTCGGTGTTTGTCCTATCCAACAAGTAACCAAAGAGTTGAGCACTACCTTCACACACCTTTCATAGGCACTATTGGCTGTGCTGTTGGCTGTTGGTTCAGAGGTACTACTAGTAGAGTAGAGGGTACTAGAGAGTGCAGAGCGTAGTGTGTAGTGTGTACCATACTATGCTATCCCTATCCTTGATATTTCTGTAATTGTGAGTCGTGACGCAGTTCGATGGTGGAAGGAAGTAGGTGGAACGAACTGATGCATCCTTGAGACAATGTTTCTCGTTTCGCCGCCTGCCTGCACTGTTTCGATCGATCGACCATGAAGAAAGATCGAGAACTGCAGCTCTTGGTTTGCTCAGCAAACCTTGGAAACGAGAAACCGGACGATGAGTCACTTGCTGCATGGATTCCGGAGGATGGACGCTGCACAGAAGTATTGAATGAGCAAAAGTACCCGGTTCTGCGAACGATCGTCAAAGACAAGGCAACAGCAGCCAATGGCGATGGTGGCACTACTGCTGCTGCAGGCGTCAACGATGCAGCGTTTGAGGATTACGACAGTACGGATCAGTTTGACATTATCGTGATTGGTATGCAGGAATCCACTTTTGAAGCTCCAGAAGATGTCGAAATAGGCAAAACGATCCACCTGAGTGTCCCTGTAGTCCAGCCAATTGTCAAGCGAAGTTACAAGGGATTGAAAAAGGCAGTCTCGTCGGTTTCGTCACTGACGACCACTCGCGATTTCACCAAAAAGCGAAGACCTTTTCTCGTCAAGCCTGTTGAATGGGATAATGGGGCTGTCGCCTTGCATGGTATGTTGGAAGCGAGATTGCCCTCGTACGAACATATTGTCAGTTTCCAACGAGGTGAGATGCGACTGGAAGTCTTTTGCAGTAACCAGATTGACGTGCAAATTCTCCGCGTATCGGCACAGAACACGGGTCGAGGTGGTCTGGCCAACAAGGGAGGGATTGTGACGGAACTGTTGATCAATGGAACCACGCGTCTGAGCTTTCTCACGTCGCACCTTGAAGCTCACGAAGGAAGCGCCAAATACGCGATGCGGTGCAACAGTTTGGCTAGTATATTAGGTGGTACGGGGGAGACATCGCTGGACGACGTTTCTTTGACCTCGCACTTTGGTGAGTTGGTTTGGACAATGCTCAAATGACTGAAAGCAACCCACCTTGTCCTTCTAACCCACGTTTCCTTGTCGCAACCTCCTTTGCAGTCTTCGTACTGGGCGACTTGAACTTCCGGACGGAACTAGAAGGGTCTGCCGACATGCCCGAAGAAGATCACAAGGCGAAAGTGCGCGACCTAGTAGCGAAGCAAGATTGGCGCACGTTGAACGAGGCAGATGAGCTGCAACGGGCGCTGCGTCAGAAAGATTGTATGGTGGGCTTTCACACATTATTTTGCAACTTTCCGCCAACGTTCAAAGTGGATCGTCAGCCAGGTTACTCGTATATTGAGAAAAGACGACCAAGCTACACTGACCGCATCTTATGGAAAGCTGGGCATGAACTTGACGGCTGTGTTCGAGCTTTGGCCTACGAGCCAATTGACATGTTCTCTTCCTCTGATCATAAACCCATTCGAGCTGCATTCGGTGTCGATCTAAATGTTCCGTATCAGTTACGCCCTAGACTTTCACGGCGCAAGTCGGTGATGAACTTTGCGAAACCGCGGAAGACTAACGAACGAGATGGTGTGCAGGGGATCAAGGAGAGATTGCAGCTTTTCGTGTCCAATATCCGCGTCCTCGTCAATAGAAATGAGTACGGGAGCGACTCGCCGCCGAATCCGTATCTCTGCCTAATTTCGTTTCCCGAAAGCGCATTGCGCCAAAAGGTCTCTCGATGGAAGCAGGTCACAGGTAGACTTTTTATGCAATCTATCGAATGGTCTTTACAGGCCGATGGTTCAGTCGCAAGGCATGCCTCCGGCTGGCCGCGAACGTCTAGAAAAATGGGAACGTACGAGCCGGAGTGGAGCGAAGAAGAGGATATCCACTGCGAGATCATAACGCACGAGCATGATGGGTCGTCGAAGGATCTGACTGGAGCGATGCTACGAATGACAGTTATGGACTACAGGAATACTGGAGACGACACCGTCCTTGGAACGTTCTCATTCAACCTTGTAAATCTGCTTCGAGAGTGCAAAAGGAATCGCGAAGAAGCCAAGCAACGGGCTTCCGGGCAATCATCTAAAATTCCTACAACCAATGGCGATTCGGTCCCAAGGCCAAGCAGCTCTTCGCGCCGGAATGAAGGACTATTGCGAGGATCAAGCATGTTTGGCTTGGGCTTGAAAGTCCGCAAGTCTGATCCCGAGCTCCTGGAGCACTCCGAGGCCGACGAGGACCCACTAGAAGGAGTTAAGATTGATGAACCTCTCTTTAAGAATGGAAGAGAAAGCGGAAGGATTCAGTGTGAGCTGGAAGCTTGGTTTATTGGTGAGGCGACTGCTAATATGCTGTTACGATCCCCGTCACCAGCAAATACAGCTGGCTCGAAAAGCATGCGTCACCTGTTCGCTAAGCGTCAGGAAACAGAGAAGCGTCGCTTTCATCGGAGAGACCACATCTCGGCAGGATGGCATGATTAAAAGAAAGATCTCTCGTTAAAAGCGAATGCAGTAAACATCTTGTAGAGCTACTGCTAACGTTAAAGAACACTCGCAGATTTTGGCAGGCCTACGAAAGAGGAAACACTCTCGCGATGGAAAAACTGGCGGAAGACGTTACTCGTACCACTACTTCGAATGGTCGGCAATTTGGACCTTCTGTGATTGCTACATTTTCCAACATGTATCTTGCTATGGGCGATGCGGGCTTCATCGACACATTGGTTGCCGCAAAGAACTGCGCATTGCAATGATACAGTAGCAACCAAGGACAGCCAGTGCCGCGGTGAAACCTATACGGCAAATGACCTGTCAGCCACCGCTTTCGAGGCTGATGGAGAATCCGACGGGGAAGAGGAGTTGCTTGTTATCGTCTTATTAATAGTCTTCCTGCGTAGCATCGTCTTATTAATAGTTTTCTATGCTATCGTTGACTGGATCTTCGTCAGCAGTAGAGGACAGCCAGATATCTATGATACATATTCGATGCTGTCGTTCCGCACTTGGCAACAGGGATCTGTTTGTAATACTACGGATGCTTCGGCCATGGTCAAGTCAAGTTTCGACCCGAGAGAAATGAGTAAATTTAGGAGATGTAATGCTTCTACTACCTAGAATCCAGGATCTTGTTATATGGCTTCGCCGCACAGCAATCTACAGTGTAGATTGGTTTATCTGTTTCTTTTCTTTTTACTAGACTAGAGTAAGCTATCTTTTTTGTCAGTCTTGACCATCATCATAGCTTATGGTATTGTGTTGTTGTTTGTGTGTGTAAGTTCCGTATACTAGTATCCTATTGCGTATTGTCCACCGTCGCTGCTTCTGCTGCTTGCTGCACTTGTGCGACGGCATCCTCCAGAACACGGCGTTGTTTTTGGTAAAATTCGTCATCCAGTTTCGTCCTACGACGGTATTCCTCGGCGATTCGTTTGTCGGCGTCTACTTTTTCTTGTTCCAACAAGGCCAGCAGTTCCATCACCTTGGCAAGAGGCTCGAGTTCCTTTTGATTGGCCAATACTTGATCGTTCCAGTTGCCACTCAACTGCTGTTGAAAGCGAGATTGTGACTGGTTCTGTTCCTCTGAGCTACCAGTACTCGATGGCTGTTCCCCGTCGTCGTCGTCGTCGTCTTGTGAATCCGCCGCCTGTGTCGCCGCCATGCTATTCTCGTACCATTCCGACATTGGGTTGGGACCATCTGTCGTGGTATACTGGTCAAACTCTCTTTCAATCTCGGCTTCTTCCTCGGCCGTCATTGTACTCGTAGCACTACTACTACTACTGTCATCAGTGCTGACTGATTCATCATCAAGCTCGGGAAAGGCCGCATTCATGTCCAAATCGGGTATCTCGCCACTATATTCATTGTTGTCGACGTCGTCGTCGTCCGTCATGACTGGTACTTGCTTTTTCACCCTTCGTCGTCGAATCTTTTTCTTCTTTGGGGGGACTGCTGTATCCGTGTCCGTATTCGCATTCGCATCCGTATTCGTATCCGTGTCTGTGATTGCCGTGGCGGCCACGGCGGCAACCTCGGCCACGGCTCCTTCCGCGCGCGGTGTATTCACCGTCGTGGCAAAGGCGTCGGTATCGTCGACATTAATGGATCGTCGAAAGCTAAAGGCGTCCGTTAGCTCTTGCTGCGCCTTGCGCAATTCTTCGAGCTGTAGAGTGGATTCCATGTTGCTTTCCAGGGTGGTGGAAAGATCTGTCCCGAGCGCTTGAATGTTTTGAACAAACTTGCCAATCTCTTTCACGAGCTTGTACAGGTCGGAGGGTCCCAGGACAAAGTATCCCACCAAGAGAATTGTAGCCTTTCAAAGAGAGAGAGAGAGAGAGAGATTAGGTGCAAGTCAGTGAAGGATCGGGTGAGTGAGCGATCGAGCATGATATATATATATATATATATATATATACGTATATACTGCAACCCGAGCAGACAGTGTGAGACGCACCAACTCGGGGCCTCCGATGCCGAGAATGCCACCGTCGGAGCCCATGAACATGTGCAAGGCAGTATCTGTTCTTCGCGCTGCCGAGGTACTAGTAGGCTGTAACTTGTACAGGCGTGGAGAGGGTGCAGCAATCCTCGTGGCTCCCCAAGACCATGATGATGATGGTGACGACGACGATGACGACGCTGTTGGTCGACCCACTGTGGGCATGGGCGAAGACTGAAAGCCAGCGACGGTCGTTGTCGTTGACGCGCCGATCAACAGCAGCAGTGCCAGGAGCAGTGGAGCGAGTATTCTTGGTTGCGGGAGACGACTACTCATTGTTCTATTATTTGACTCTTCTCTCTAGACTAGCGCAGAGGGTGTAGCTTCTTCTCCACGGACGTATTAGTCTCTCCAAAGAAACGATGGAATGTCAGGAGAGTCAGTACAGAGTACGGTCAAGTCAGTCAGGACGATGAGGATCGATAGAGGCGATCGATGAGAGATGGTGCTTGAAGTGGAATGTTCAGAAATCCGCGAAGAACGAACGTTTTAACAAACGGACGGCTTACGAGCGTCACGTCTGTCCGTCCACCCCCGCAAGCAACAAGCGACACAACAAAAAAGCAGAATTTTATAAATAGATTTAAGGCGACAATGATGGACATAATGGAACGCAATGGAGATGGAGGTAGGTACCGTACTGATAGTCGATCAGCGGCGCCGCGTCTAGAAAACTAGCGCACTGCCTCGCTTCAAGCGTACTGGCGTATGGTTTGGTAGCCGTGAATCCAACGGTCGGTACGATAGTACAGGAATCTATCCGGGAGAACAGCAAGGCTTGAAATTGAGACACTACACCGTACTACCTACCTAGTCACTAGGCCGACCCAATGGCTATTTTGTCTTCCTTTGAAAGAACGAAAGGTAAAAGCAAGGAATGCATGTATGTATGAATGAATGAGGCGGTCAACTAGGCGTGTTCTAACGTTCCAACAGTTACGACAATCTGGAGTCTACATGGCTAGTAGTCAGCGGAATTCGGGGACAACTGTGTGAACCAAAAAAAGTAAAATCAATCTACTTTATGTCTTACACAGGGCAAATTCGTTCGCTCGAACCGCCACGCACTTCCAGCGACAATTACGTTGATACTAGTAGATCCTTCACCGTTACCAACGCGCTAGCTCCTCCGTTCCCAACTTTGCAAAGAGGTCTCTCTGCAGCAGCAACGTAGAGACCCAACATGGCCTGCAAAAGCTCGCCGCTAAACTCTCCGTGCGTGGCCACAATGTCGGGATATTGACCAACAGCAGTTTGCCACAGCTCGGAAATGGTGCCCACATTGGCTTGCATGTTGTGATGGGCAGTAGTACCAGCAGCAGCAGTTGCACCGCGGTGGCTGTCGCCAAAGACATCAAACGGATCCGTACGCATGCTCATGTGGTGCTTGGAACGGAATCTCTTTTTAGCCGCCATGCCATTAGCGCCATCGTTGCTGCTGTTGCGCAAGCACCCAACCAGACAGTCTGCCGCCCAGTGACGAAAGACGCGTAACCCAATCAAGGTAACGTACGGCTCCAGGGTTCCGAGTCCACCGTAGAGTCTGGAACCAAACGCTGGGCAACTACACGGTACCGGATACGAGTAGCCGTCCTCAACATTATGCTGCGACGCGTCGCCAACGCTGGAACTCTCCCCGTTGGGATCACAGCACCGTTGTGTCTCGGCAACCATAAACACCGTAAAGCATGTCAAGGTTAGCACTATATCCAGGACCGCAGCCGCAACGACAGCTTGCTCACGACGTTGATTCTGGACACTGTTCCAAGGATGAAACACGATGAGCGTCAGGCCAGACATGCCCAGAAACGCCAGCATCCACGTGCTCAAGGCCCAAAAGGAAGCGGAATTGTGGAAATCGAACGAGATAAAGTCCTCGGAAACGATACCTTCAGTGTGGAGGAAGCGTTCAATGCGCTGTCCGACGCAGAAAAAGGCAATCATGGTGCCAAAGATGCGACTAATCACTGGAAAGCGTTTGCTCAGGCAGAACGCTCGGAATCTCTCGGTGAGCGAAGGAGGAGGAGGAGGAGCGGCAACGATAAGAGGTTTATCGTCAGAGAAAGATCCAGCTTCGAGGTTATCGTCTGAGTCGCTGTGACTGTCTGTGGAATCATACAGCTCGTTGGTATCTTCGATCGGTTCCAATGAAACCACGGTAGTAGCTTCGTCTGATGGAGCGTCGTTCGAGATCGGATCGGAGACAATGAGAGAAACGTCCGGTGGCTCCTCGACGTTTTCTTCTGGCTCCTCGGCCTTTTCTTCTTCTGGAACAGAGGCTGGTATAAGGTCTCTTTCGTCAAAGCGCTTCGAGTGAGTCCATGCCATTGCGGCGACACCGTCCGAGGCTGATTTCTTGCGTCGTCCACGTCGGCCCGATCTCTCAGCGTGTATGTCCCTTGGTGAGATCATCGACGCATGAATTGGAACGACAGAATCGTCCACGGTGCGTTTCGTGCGAAACGACATGTTTGCCATGGCCGATACTCCATCCGAGAGAGACTTTCTGTTGGACTTTCGCGTCTCTCTTTCCGACTCGCGCCTGGCAAGCTCTTCCCTTTCCGAACGGGGAAGATTTGTGCGTAAGGAATCAGTATCCAGCTTGACTAGCTGCGCCATCAGAGTAGCTGGATCTTGGCTTGCATCTTCGTCTTTTGAGGGAAAGCCACGCTTGAATGTCTTGACTCCCTTGGTAACCAATGATGGTACAGCCTTGACTTTCTTGGTAAAGCCTTCAATCGCAGGTAGCCTTGCTTCGGGAGCGGGGGCAAAGGCGCGATTCGAAAGACCCAGATCCATCTCATCGACGATATTGTACCCCTCCAGTTCGATCTGCTTGAGTCTCAGTCGCTTGGCTTCCTCCAAGTGGAACAGTGCCAAAGTCTCGTTCAGGCGCTTCTGGTTGACAAGCTGGCCCAAGCTAGTGCATAGCGTGTACTGTGGGATAACCTGTGCCGTCACGTAGACGAAGAGTGCATAACAAAAGAAGATCGCAAGGAGGAAAGTCACCATGGGGAAGTCGCCGTCGTTGATGATCTCATAAAAGATAAGTACCACCGAAAGAGCCATTGCAAAGCCAAATTGCATGAACTGAATGGCTGCGATGACATACTTGGGGTCCCCGCCCCAAAAGAGAGCAAGTTGCTCGTCGGCGAGCTGCTCTTTGATTTCATCATCGTTCTGGATATCCCAGAGAGTTTTAGTGTGCATGATTGTCTTGAAGATCGACTTCATCTTGTTGTACACCAGAACCGAAGCCAGAAGAAAGACTACCAAACACCAAAAGAAGATCCAGATCATCGTGGTGCCAACAATCTCGCTATCCTCTGTTTCGTACGCAACCAGCCCCAAACACACGTATAGGAGATTCATCGCAGCTGTGAGCAACAGCCAGGCGAGGGTTGATACTTGGACCAGCTTGATCAGCACCTGGTTTTCGCTACGGATGAGGTAGTCGGAGACTCGCAGCCGAAGAGGCAGCTTGTAGGCTTGCAGAAAGTGGACGCGTAGCTCGTGAAAGCGGACCTGAAGCAGCAGCTTGTCATGTTTCCTCTTGAGACGAGGGTACCGAATGTGATCCACGATTCGTACAAACAACGATCGAACTCCATTCATATTGAATTCGAAGACGAAGACGCTCTCGCTCACACTCGTTTCGACTCCAGCATTGTCAATTTCCTTTTTGGGGTTGTCAATGCTGCTGGTGCTCGACGTGTCCTTCTTCGGCTTGCTATCACCTTTGGCTTTTAGTGCTTGTAGCTTGGTCGTCACACGCTGGAATTCTTCACGAATTTCTACGTAGTGATTGAGTTCCAAGGCCTCCGTTTCCACCCAGATCCTTTGAGAGCGACGCATAGTCACAATGGCGAGAATGACGGACTGAACCGCGTTCAGAACCGCCGTGTAGAACAAAGTGAAGTGAACATTCGCAAAGACTTTCTCTTTTGGAACATTCATGCTCTCCCAGTACTTGTGAAGCACAAAAATAAAGAACTCGACAATGCCAAGTGTGGCCACTAAAAACAAAGCAACGATCGTAAGCGAATATTGGTAGGAGAAACCATTGATAGAATACACGCCCAAGTGGACACTCGTTACTTACATTCTGCGTAGACTCCTTCTAGAACTGCTGTAAAGAAGGGTCGACCCGTTGCCGCATGGTCCAATCGATGCCGAAAGAACTCGACCATCATAATCAAACCTAGCGTCATTACAGCGACCGACAGAACGCTGTAGTCGACACGTGTGGGTCCATCGTATGGCCCCGCCAAGAAGCGTTCCCAGGTGGTCCCATCATGACCGAGCTCGTCATTCTCGTATCCACCATGCAGGTAGTCGTTCATCGTATCAAAAGAAATGATATGTTGTCTACTATCCTGTATTCGATTTTTTTTCTCTTCTGAGTTTCGCAGTTTCACGTACCAGTCACTTTGGTTTACAGGTTGGCGGACTGGCGTGGAAAGGCCGAGAACTCACGAACAGAGGAACAAATAATAATGACTTCAAGAGGCCTTTTTTAGCATAGGTTGCTGCTTTGGAGCAGCTAAACTTGCGTTAGGATTGTTTACGTCAGCGTGAAGTGTTATCGTGAACGTCATCCTGACGTCAACTTAGAGTACACGTCATCGCTAAGACCGTTCAGTATTTTTGATGACGTACGCAGAGGATTAGGCAAAAAAATCGGTTGACCCATAATTGACGAGTCGTCTCTGTGTCGCATAACGGGTGAACAGAACTAGGATTGGTTACGTCATCATGAATTTGCTCGTTACGCCATCATGACGTCAAAGTCAAGTTGATGTCAAGTCAAAATGCCTCTATAAGTATTTCATGTGACGTACGCGGAAGCATTGTCTCCAAGAGTTCGGCTAAACAATCTAGTTGGTAATATTGACGAGTCGTCGCCGCATGTATATCGAAGTAAGTGTATACAAGAGGAAAGGCCCACGCAAGAAAATCTTTGAAAGTTTAAATACTTATCAAGACGGAAAGCTAGGCGAAGGTCTATTGCGACGGAACCCGAATTCTCTACCTCTCCCGTAGAATCTACGGCGACTTGGTACAAACGTCACTGACATCAGCAAAGTCTGACACGTAAAATCCGTACAGTTCTGTAAGATCTACGTTTTAGAGATTTTATCCATGAAGAGCCTCACCTATCTCATAAAACAGATTTCTTCACACTTGAGGAGCAAAATCAATTAAAAAGTAAACGCACCATCAAGATGGCTCCGAAGCAAGGTGACCCCGGCAACACCGACGTTATGACTGACAAGAATAATGGCAGCATGAAGAAACCCAAGAAGATGGCCACCCTGCCCTGCAACACCTCGTTGGTGGAAGGTGCCGGAGATATCCATTTACAAGCGGCCGAGATGTGGGGACGTGGAATCGTCAATGACTTCAAGCGAACTGTTGGGACTCATTGGTTTGAAGAGATGACTAACTTTAACCACAAGACTGTTGCTGTCACTCTTCTTGTGTTCATTTCAGTCATTGCTCCGACACTCACGTTTGGTGCCGTGTACGGCAAGGTGACCAACAACAACATTGGAGCGATCGAAACCCTCCTGGCTACTGCGTGGGTTGGTATGACGTACTCTCTCATTGGTGGGATGCCCGTCGTAAGTAACAGTGAAGCAGTGAGAGTGTGCTTCCGCCTGGGGGTAACATCATGACGTACCCATCATCCTCATCCATTCTTTGTCTCGTCACAGTGCATCTTGGGATCGACTGGCCCAGTCTTAGCCATGTCGACTGCCTTGTACAGCATGTCCGAGTCGATTGGTGTGCCGTTCCTCACCTTCAATGCGTGGGTCAGCGCCTGGCTCCTCCTCTACACGTTCTTGTGCGGGTTCTTCGACCTGACGCGCTACATTCTCCTCGCCACTCGCTTCACCGACGAGATCTTTGCTTTGCTTATTGTTAGCATCTTCGTGCTGGATGCCATTGGCAGTCCCTTTAAAGAAGTTGGTCTCTTGCACTACCTCGACCCCAATCACAAATCGCACGAGGACTACGAAGACGATGAAGACTACAGTTACTTGGCTACCGGTTTCTTAAGTGTCATCCTTGGTCTTGGCACTTGCTCCTTGATCTTCTTCTTCCGAAGCTTTAAGTACTCTGCTTTCTTTTGCAACGATGGCATTCGAACGTCGATCCACGACTTTGCTCTCACGACGTCGGTTATTGTGTGGACGCTGGTTGACCAGCTAATCTTTGAAGACGTTGAAACGGAGGGTTTGAACGTGCCCAGCCAGTTCGAGCCGAGCTTCGCTTGTTGCGACACTTCTTGTACCACCTCCTTCCCCGACGACTGCCCCGATCAGCTGGCGGCCGTTGGCACGCGTCCCTGGTTCGTCGACTTCACCGACCTCAACGGCAAGACCTGGCTCCCATTCGTCGCCGCTGGACCGGCGATCTTGGCTTTCATGTTGTTCTACTTCGACAACGGCATCACTTGGCATCTCATCAACCACAAGAGCCACAAACTTCAGCACGGAGAGGCTTACAACTACGATATTGTGCTGAATGGTATCTTCAACTTTATCAACGGTATGCTGGGCTTGCCGTGGCTCGTCGCCACCACTGTTCCTTGTATTATCCACTTGCACGCGCTTGCTGAAAAGGACGAACACGGCAACTTCATCAAGGTCCAGGAGACGCGCCTCACCATGCTCTTCTCGCACCTCCTTCTCGGGCTCTCCATGCTCGCCTTGGACGTGCTCAAGCTCCTTCCACTCCCGGTCCTTTACGGAGTGTTCCTGTTTATGGGTCTGTCGTCCTTGGGCAACATCCAGTTCTGGAGCCGCGTCATGCTCTTTTTCCAGCAGCCGAAGAAGTATGCCAAGACCCCATACACTCAGTACATGAACAAGGGGCAGATCCACAAGTACACGTGTTTCCAGATCGCCTGCTTTGCAGTTGTCTTTGTTGTCCAGAACAACAAAACGATTGCCATTGTCTTTCCTTTGATGACTCTCTTGTGCATCCCCGCCCGCTATTACATTCTTCCCATGATCTTGGAAGGTTGGGAGCTGGTGGTGCTGGACGGAGACGACGAACAAATCAAGGAGTGGGTCGACGCTAAGGACGACTCGGTTCGTAGCTTCAACATTGAACAAGCCATGCTGGATGCCGCTTCTGATTCCGACGAAGAAGAAGACCCTAAAGGCGACGATGTTGTGGAGACGGGTGCGTACTAAGTCAGCCGATCGTTAAGACTGCCTTGGCCGTGGCCTATGTCACTTTGTTTTTCATCTTCACTTCAACCGCACTCAATACTCGCCTCGCGGACAAGAACAACGTAGACGCAAGCCGCTATCTATTAAAATAATTCTTACGAGGAACATCATACCAACACTCCGATACCCAGTACTGCATGCAATGATAAGTGAACAGAATAATTAGGCTAGGTACCGATAGATAGACAGAGAAACGATCCAAAGCAATGGGACAAACTAGCTTCGTTCATCTTTTCTTTGGGTTAGGGTTAGGTGACCTCAAAGAACAAAGAACACGATCGCGGTCTCGCGCTTTCGTTTCGACCTTTTTTGCACGTCGCGTTTTCGCGATTGTCGACATTCGACATTCGGCCTTTTACAATCCTCAGACGGCGACCTCTACCACCCCTCTACCCTCTCTATCTCAACAAGCCATAAGCTAGATCCCCTAAACTTGCCATCTACAGTGCTGGCTAATAACAATCTCTCTTGACGCCCAATAGTGAAGAATCAGTCGTCAAGGAGCGGGCTATGAACGATTACATCTACGACGAAGATTCCAGGCGATTCGATCCTGACAATAATGGCGGGTCTTTCTGGGGCCGCTTCCTGGCGACGCCAACCGATGGACCCACACGGATTGACTACAGCGTTCTGTCTGTGACTGTAATGACGCTAGGATTGATTATGATGGTCGAAGTCGTCCGGCACCGCTTGGATCATGCGGCAATGGGAAGACCTTTCTTCACCGCTGTTCTGGAGGGAGTATACGCAGAATGTAAGTAAGATAGTTGCTCAGCCGCGGCCTTGCTGTTTCCTCGGAAAGTTGTCCTCTCACTTGGTTATCTCTTTAATGTCTGCGTCTACAGTGGCTACACTCGGAATGGTCGAGTTCTTTATCTTTCTGCTCCACAAGTACTACGAAAATCTAGACGTTGCGAAGGAACAGGTCTTTGCGAATGTTCACTTTACTCTGTTCTATACGGCGATTCTGAACGCCTTTCAGTCCGTCATTCTTGCCATTGTGACAACACGTCTCTCTCAAACGATCTGGGTGGAGACCGAGGCCTTGGAACTCAATCACTACGTAGAAATTCGCGAGGAATTCGAGCGTATAAGCGCGCAGTTGCGATCCCTCAAACACAATGCAGGCAACAAGCCGCACGATGGGTCGAGCACAACCAGCAGTGACAATCACGAACAGGAAGTCAAGCAGCCCGGAGACAATCCTAATCGAAACCATCGATGGTTTCAGCGTTCAAAAGGAAGTACCGTTGGTGACGAGTTCATCTTCGAATTTAATATGAATGGAGTTCGAAAGCTGTTTGTACGAATCGTGGATCACATTCGGTACCCTCGTCTCAAGAGGAAACATGACAAGCTGCTGCTTCAGGTCCGATTTCATGAGCTGCGCGTCCACTTTCTGCAAGCCTACAAGCTGCCTCTTCGGCTGCGAGTCTCCGACTACCTCATCCGCAGTGAAAACCAGGTGCTGATCAAGCTGGTCCATGTGTCAACCCTCGCCTGGCTGTTGCTCACAGCCGCGATGAATCTCCTATACGTGTGTATGGGGCTGGTCGCGTACGAAACAGAGGATAGCGAGATTGTTGGCACCACGATGATCTGGATCTTCTTTTGGTGTTTGGTAGTCTTTCTTCTGGCTTCGGTTCTGGTGTACAACAAGATGAAGTCGATCTTCAAGACAATCATGCACAAGAAGACTCTCTGGGATATCAGGAGTGATGGCGAAATCAAAGAGCAGCTCGCCGACGAGCAACTTGCTCTCTTTTGGGGCGGGGACCCCAAGTATGTCATCGCAGCCATTCAGTTCATGCAATTTGGCTTTGCGATTGCACTCTCGGTGATTCTCATCTTTTGGGAGCTCATCGACGATGGAGGCGTTCCCATGGAATTCTATCTGATTGCTATCTTTCTTTGTTACATGCTCTTCGTGTACGTCATGGCGCAGGTCATCCCGCGGTACACGCTATGCACTAGCTTGGGCCAGCTTGTCAACCAGAAGCGCCTGAACGAGACTTTGGCACTGTTCCACTTGGAGGAAGCCAAGCGACAGAGACTCGAGGTGATCGAACTGGAGGGGTACAATTTCGTCGACGAGATGGATTTGGGTCTTTCGAATCGCACTGTTACCCCCGCTCCCGATGCAAGGCTTCCTGCGATTGAAGGTGTCCTCCAATTTGGCAAAACCGCGAAGGAGGGCATCAAGACTCTCCTATCGTCCGTCAAGATCAAGACGCCCACAACCAATGTTAAAGCGAGCATTGGAAAGGAAACGGTTGACTCGGCCGCTCTGATGGCGCAGCTGGTCAAGTTGGATACTGATTCCTTACGCACAAATCTCCCCCTGTCAGAACAGGAAGAGCTATCGAAGCGCGAGACAGAAAGAGCAAAGAGAAGAAATAGGAGGAAAACGGTGTCTGATGGAGTTGCTGCGATGGCATCAATGGGTGGAATGAACAGAAAGAAATCTGGATCAGGAGGTGTTGCCGAGATGGCAGCAATAGGTGAAAGCTTTCGAAAAAAGTCCGGATCAGGTGGAGTCGCCGAGATGGCAGCAATGAGTGGAATGTCGTCGGCGGCTACCGACATTCTGGACTCTTCGGGTACCGGTCCCAGACAGACTGTAGATGATGCTGTTGTCCCGGGTCAAAAATCACGTGGGTTCGATGCGAGGTCAGGAAATTTCTTGCCGCACGTAGGCGTCGTCCCAGTCGATGCATCGTTACCAAGGGACGCGGGGGCTGAACGGGCGGCCCGACGTCACCGACGCAAGAAATCTGCCTCGGATGGTGTTGCAATGATGGCGTGGACTCATTCGCAATGTTTCGACGAAAGCGATCATATTCCGTCCTCTATTCCAGAGGAAGAGAAGGTCGAGGAAGCTATTGATAGTTCTCTTACTGCTACGAGTTTAGGCTCCACCGAAATCGTTCCGTTGTCGAACGTGGCTACCTTGTTGCAAACAGGGTCTGGTGATACTTCTGGCGAGGCCACTGCCATGTCGCTAGAGCGGATCGAGGAAGGTCATCAAGATGCTAAACCGATAGAGGCTGATGAGGTATCCACCAGCTCCGTAGGGTCAATTGATGGCCACAGTGATGTGGACGATGTCCCTGAGGTCGATTCTTCATTCATTCAGAAACCAGAGGTTGTATATATGCCTCATCCGTCTCTGCGCGAAAGATTTCGAGCGTACTATACCAGCAAACGCTTCCCTGTTATCAGTCGCATCTTCGGGACTATGGTTGCATTTTTCTTCGTTGGGCAACGCATTGAGAGATTCCTCCACACTGAGGGTATCATCTCTAATGATTTTATCTCATTCGACTTTAGCAGTACCATTTCCTTTTGGGTTTTGACAACGTGGATGTCACTTTTCGTGAACACGTCTTTCACGATTTTCTACTCACTTCAGCCTTGGAATGGGCTCGATACTCAACGTGAGCAGGCTGCCGTTGCTGCAGCGGTAATGGATACGCTGCTTACGTCGGTATGCCTTTCAGTGTTCTTTGTTGCTGAGGTCCAAAGATGTTGTTATCCTGATGAGAGCTCAAGCTATGGTGACACATCCGAGCGAAGCTTGGCAGGAGACGACTTTAAGACGGATGATGAATACGCATCCTATCCGGATCCCGCGCCGTGTAATTGCCCAGAGTTTGGTTCCAGGCTTTACGGTGGCCTCGGGACCATTGAGCCATATGTAACTCTGATTTGCTTGCGTGTCTTTCGTCACTGGGTAGCAGGACATCTTGTCGAGTACATGAACAGGAAGCGTATTTGGTCATCGACCAACAACTTAACTGCGCTGTCCCTTCACCAGAACGCGAGCATCGGATTGGACCCCTTTGATGTGTTTGGGGACAGCCATAATGGTTTGGGGGCCCACATGAAGGAAGAAGTGGGCACTATTTCGGAGCTGTGGGAGATGGCCATTGGTAGATTCCCCAACATTGTGGCCAAACATGGAGAGTTCAGCGGAGAGCTACTTCAAGCCATGCTGGGTCTAGTCGTCGCTGAGTCCTCTTTCAAACATGAGAATGGTGCGGACACACCTGCAAGTGTGCCAGGTGGTGATAACGGCGAAGGCTCTATAAAAGTTGGCCGCGATTCTCCGGAGAGGAGCTTCATACCAGACCAGCAATACTCTGACCTCGCTCCCGCTACACAAGAAATTATCATGGCGGGTCGCCTTGGAAAGAAGGTCATGTCAGTTCGGCATCTTCCCTCTTTGGACCCAGACGCAACAGAACTCCGACACAGCACTGATGCATTGGGTAGTCTTCGCTTCCAATTAGATAAAAGCGAGCCTTTGTCTACCAGTACGGAGTCAATGTTCAATGCTCCCAATGCTCGGTTGGTTCGAAGCATGCGCCGCTGCGACCGTAAATTACTCCCAATTCTGGACGCTTGGTCCGTCGTTGATGTGGTAATGACCCGGTTCGAGGTGGTCTACTTTGAAGTCACGGTTGCAGACGACGTGACCGATAACGGAAACGCAGAAAATACGAAGCAGGCGTTGATAGCAACCAAGGGTGGCAAAGGACTTCGATTGTGTGATGTGGCGGTTGGCCGTCGAGTGGTTGGGCACATGTCGCTATCAGACGTGACATCTGCCTACGTGGAGCGGGAGATGCCGGGAAATAAAGGAGAAGACGATGGCGGTCTCAATGACACTCATATGCACACCGAGTTTTGGCAACCAGGTAGATACCGTGGCTCCCATTCTTCAAGCAGTTGGAACGCGATTGTTGAAGATCGTGTCAAAATCCAAACGGCTCATGGGGGCACGCTGTACCTTCGCTTCTACGCTGACCTTGAAGACGCACAGAGCAGTAGCCGTGCGTTAAGCGGGGGTGACAATGAGAAAGAGAGCATTACCAAGGACAATGCATTCCAGTGGATTCAGACTATTGTGAGGTACTGCGGTCCTGAGCAACTCAAGCAGGCACTTCCACATTTCGGCGGCGATACCGAGGATGAACTTCGTGATTATCTGATATTGAGCCACGATAATGACTCCAAGCATGGCCATCGCAGAGGTTTCTCAAGTGGCGACCATCGTCTCCCAATGCGACACCTTCCTCGGCGGCTGTCACAGATCGGGTTGCTCTCCCGTCCTGTCTTTTCTCGCTCGACCAGCTCAGGGGGGGATGCCGTGTCGTCCCCTGATGAAGAAACTGGGACGAGAGGTATTCTCGGTCAATCTCACCCGCGGCTTCATAGATCAAGCTCCACTGGCGAAACTTCAACAGGCCGAACTGACCTACCCTACGAAAAACGTCGCGCATATCATGACGCGGATTCGAAGACACGCGTCTCCTTTTCGGATGATGTCGCCGCTCTCGGTGAGACTCTCAAGCAAAAGGATTCTGCGGGAGAACAGCCCTTTCCCGAAATCGAGACGACTCCTGGAGATGAGGTACTGAACGATATTGTAGAGGGTGAAGTTTTCGTCGGAAAGGAAGAGTAGGAATAGACATTGTTTTCATATTAGACAAGATTTATAGTCTACTTCTGTCTCATTTTCTTCATGCTGTTGCGTCGCTGAAGAACATCCATTGCGTGACTGAACTATCCGGTCAAGGTCAAATAGCGGCAGTGCTTTCCCAGATTGAACCGCTTCTGGTCCACCCTTTGCGACGATCGATTCGGCGCCCAGTCGGAGATGGCTCTGCAGCTCGGCTTGAGTTTGCGAAGCAATTTCTTGGCACACCCAGCACTCGTGTCGCTCTCATCGAAAGAGGACTCCGAGCCACACAGCAGAGCTCGATGGGTATCCGAGCGTTCACTGCTCTCGTCAAAGAACCAAGATCGGTTCATCCAAAAGATCTCTTGCGGGCTGTTGCTATACCCGTCATCGTCGCTTAAGGAGCCCGACGAGTCCGTACTCCACCCAGTGCTCGAGTCGATCGACGACGATCGACTTGAAGTGATACCCACCAACTCAGGCGATTCTTCCAATGGAGCGTAGGCTGGAGCACGGATTTTTCCGACCAACAAGCTGACGAGAGTATTTCGCTCCGGGTTGAAGGAAAGTTGAGCGTACGGAACTGGCTCCGGTATGATATGTACAAGGCGGGGAGGCGACATCCTTGGCCTCGCTTGAAGGACGGGTGTCAAACTGGACCCACTTGTCGCTGTCGAAACGGTAGAGGACCACGATAGAGATGAAGCCTGGGTCGAATTCTCGTTGGAGGTAGACATTGTTTTCTTGTTTTCTCACAGTCTTCGATTATAATGAGCGTATCCATTATCGTGGCGCAACAATTTGATCGTTCCCGCGGTTGGGAGCTTGCCAGAGTTGCTGCATATGCCTATCCAAAAATGGTGTCGTCTCCTACTTGTTGTTGGAACACATGCTGGGCGACCGATTTCCCCCGGTGATCGTGGTAACTCAGGTCTCGGTCGACGCAAACATTATCGGTGTGTGCATCACTAGACTAGCTAGTCTATTAGTATCATGTGTGTCGATCGGTTTAAGT
>Ga0307978_1001249_pt1 | contig 19383 bp, 19 predicted proteins | sample OrgLakmetage1056_FD_203151 | JGI IMG/M metagenome (GOLD analysis project Ga0307978, IMG submission 203151) | Saline water microbial communities from Organic Lake, Antarctica - #1056 | ecosystem: Environmental > Aquatic > Non-marine Saline and Alkaline > Saline | place: Antarctica: Organic Lake...
ATAAACATGAAGTAGTCGTTCATCGTTGCTTCGCGGCGAAGAAGGCGCTGACTTTTCCCAGGAACTCGATCTCCCGCTTCAGTTCGCCATTCTCGGACTGCAAGGCCTTATATTTGGCCCACTCGACAACCCCAATCTCAGGTGCGACCTGCGCGACCGGCCGGCCCGATGAAACCACCAGCTCCACAGCCTCGGCCCGGAACTCAGCACTGAACTTACGACGATTCGACATGAAACAGATTCTCCTAACCTCTGTCTCAAATCATTGTACGGGCGCACAATCGTTGCCATGTACAACGAAGTCGGGTCGATACTTTTGCAAATTCGGTACGTAATCCAGTGTCCCCTGAGGGACCACATCACCAACGTTCTTTAGCGCTCGCACTACCTCAGCTCTTCGCGACCAATCTAATGTTAATTTCACCAGGGTGACCTTGGTGAAATGGCTATGTTGAATCCTTCGAATCAGTACTGCGGGATGAATGCCTAGAGGTCAACCGGTTCCACCCCCTGAACCACGCCAAAATCCACGTTGTATATTTGGAAGGAGCAATACAACACAATTAAGCTACATTCAACTTTGGGCTATCTAGCTGCAGCGGATTAAGCTGCCTGTTGCGCCCGCTAAAACTAATCCACCACTCCCATAACGATTGGGGTGAGATTGGGGCAAGGCCACTGGTGCTAGGTTTACCTTATGAACCTCACTGACTCCGAAGAGAGAAACCTCGGAATAATTATTCCAACTCTACAGAGAAGACCAGACATGCTTCTTGGCGCCTTGTCATCAGCGCTAGATTCATCTCCAAGCCAGGTCGTAGTCATATCCCCAGATCCCCCTGGGGATTATATATCGGCTCACTTGAGCGAAAAATGTTTGTGGATTGTGGATGATGCCAATCTCCCGCAGAGCATTAATGTCGCGGTCAAGAGGTTGAAGCCAGAAATCACCCACTTCGCCTGGATTGGGGACGACGATTCTATGTTGCCTAAAGAGGTGCAGGAGATATTCAACGAATGTGACCTAGGCCATCTTCTAATCGGATATTGTCATCACATTGATGCAAATGGTGAGCTTTTATGGGTTCAAGAGCCACGGCTTTGGCGCATGACCACACCTGGTCTCGTGATGTTTACAAGTCCAATTTCCCAACCTGCATCAATAATCTCTAGGGCGGCATTTGACAAAGTCGGCGGCATTTCGCCAGAGTACCCACTAGCGTTTGATCAGGACTTGTTCACCAGATTAGTTCTAAACTTTGGCCCTCCAAATTTAGTGAAGAGATCTTTTGCAAGATTCAGGGTCCACAATGAAAGCCTCTCTTTTAAAAACGGGAAGGCTGCGCTTAGGGAGAGCGCCCAGATACGGAGGTCCAATGCTCCTCCTCACCTTAAAGGCGCGACTATCACCGTTGATATGTTGAGGATCTTAGCCAACTCAATTAGGAGACCCCTAATTTGAGTCTTGGCCTCAGAGTTTCTTGGGCCTGTTAGTTAAAGTACCTATTCTTTTGGTAATTTCAGGGAAAAGCTTTTCTATTACTCTCTTCCACCAAATTGGATGGGGCTCGGCATGGCGTCCCGCAATTGGCACGTTCCAACTCTGTCCATACGTGCATCTCAAAAACTCTTCAGGGTTAGCCACAGTAGGAATTTCAATGCCGCACATTCGAGCGACCCCTTGCCCGGAAAACAAGATTTGAGGAGCGAAGAGATTAACTGCTCTTCTGCCTTTCGGTGATTTCTTGAAGAAATAAAAATCAATGTATTCCTCGTTACGAATGATTGACAGGATAACTTTTTCGTATCTAGCTATCTCGAAACCCTTGCTAAGAAACACTGGAAGCGAGTCCAACACGCTCTGCCTTTGCTCTTCGAAAACAAAAATGTCTGTATCTGTGTCGTGCGCAATAAAGTCTGATTCCCGAATTGCACCCAGCAAAGTTCCGTAAATAATCCCCCAAGTCACTTTGCTGTTTGAAAGTATTTGACGCGCATCTAAAAGATTCTCCTTAGACTGATCTCTGCTTAGTGGTTTTTGCTTTAGCTCCTTGAGATCGAAGAATAAAGGACCCTGCGAGGTGGGGACATAGTTTTTCAAACGATCACTTCGAAACGCGAAGCTAGTTGCGTAATTAATGTTTCCCTAGCTCGCCCACTGAGGCCAAAATCTCTGAATGGGTCAGAGTGTAAGTCTTGAAGACTCATTGAAAGATACCTTGCAACTAAGTTGATCCACGGCTCGTGATTCATGTAGTTCGCTCCTGCGTAATTCAATGCGCTATGAATCCCTACATCAGTCTGACGCCTCGCATGTGAAGTGACTCGCGAGAGAATTAGCTGATAGTCGTCTTTCGACGACCACGTTCTAGCGAACTTGTATTGTCTGCCCCATGGGGAAGCAGAGGAGCTGATAACCGAAAAACCCATACTAGCCCCCTCGACAACTGCATTTCCGTGATGAGAAATCAGAATGGTGTTGGAAGGATCGAATCCTCGTAAAAGCTCGAAATTAGAAGTCGAATCATTCACCAGCCTGATTTTAGGACAAGTTTGCTTGGCAAAATCTTTCCAAAGCAAGCGGTCCATCTCCACAGTTCCAGATGTGTCCGGACCACCAAAAAAATTAGGGTGTGCCTTTAAATAGACATCAAACTCTTCGTTGTTATCCACTAGCTCATTTATGGTGAAGGACAACCACTCGTAAACCCCCTTGAAACCATCAAAGCCATATGGTAATTGGGCATCGGTAAACGCATGGGCGTAAACGATGACGGCAATTTTTCCCTTTGACGCTGCGAATGCTTCGGAAACTACCTCTCCGGGTCGGTAGTAATGAATTAAACCCTTTGGGTCTCTGAGGCGATCCTTCATGTAATCTGCGGCTTCTGACAAAGTTGTATTCGCAGCATGCTTTCTCTCGCTCAGATGTTGCTGGAGAGCTCTTATGTTGTCATAATTCCCCTTGATACACAAAAGATCGTCAGGCTCCGGGAGGTTTAGGTAAACGGACACTTTTTGCCGCTGAAGAAAGAAATCAACTACTATCCCATCAAGATAATAAACATCCCCTAGGTACAGTCCTACGGTGTTTCGAGACAGTCTTTTTGCGGCACCCAGCACGAATGCGCACCTAACCAGATTGATGTGGTACTGAAGGAAAAAGCTAAGTGCGCTCCTATTTGTGGAGACACCCCTCAAGGTGCTTGCTGTAGCGTATCTCCCGATTTCTACGCGCCCTACTTCAAAAATGTAGTAAGGGCGGTTCGAAGAAAAGTTTAGGACGTTTGCAAGGTAAGAGGCCGCTATGTTCATGGCGGAGGAGATAGTGAAGTGGTCAAACTTTCTATGCCCAAGCCCCTGAACACGGATTTCCGGATGAGTTGTGGTGGACCTAAGATGTTCGAGCGCTGCGTCCTCAAGAAAAGAGATTGTTCCCTTTTCTTTTGGACTTAGGTGCGTTACAAAAATGTTGGGATGGACTCTCATCACGCCTAAGTCTACAATATTTCAAAGTCAGAACTCTCACGGTTGCTAGTTCCTGGAAGGATCACCGGTGCTCTTGGGGGTTAGAAGGTCTTACGAACTCCCTAAGTGAGTGATTTGCTAGCCGAAGCTCATTATCGAGAAGTTTCCGCAGATGGCCTCGCGTTTCACTGGCCAATAACCGTTAGTAGATTTCGGAAAAGACAAAGCCATATGCTGAAACACCCCATAGTAAAATTCTCTGTCTTGAAATGAACGGCTCCCTCAATCAATATCTTTTTTCCATTGGGTGGCTAATTCACATGTCAAAAGCAGGAAGCCCATCACGTTTGCTGGAGAAAGGACCTTGTCACCATTTTCCCATAGGAATCTAGAGCCCAAGGGCGCTCCATGGAAACCCCAAACATCACCGTTGGAAAGTTCAAATCAGAATATCCTCCAACCGCAGGCCGTAAAATCAAAGATAACGCACTGGGCGTCAAGCTGCATAGTCTCTTAGCCAAGGCAATCAAGGGTTTACGAAAGTTAGGACCTTCAAGGTCTCTTTCGGAGAGCCTTTAAGGCTTTGCCCTGGTTCTGGAATGAGTGCTAACCATTGTGGGGAGATTCCAATTGCCTCGAACTGCAACCAATCACTCTGGGGCATTTTTAGCCTTGTTCAATCGTCAACATTTTCTTGGGTGTGAACTGAACTAGGGCACCACTCTCCGGGAGTCAGGCCAAGATTTTGGACGATGGGTTCTAAAACAGCCATTGAGACCCTCTTGTGTTGTCAACGGAGAATGGTGGAGCTTGCGACTATTTTGATTTCAGGGGCAGAAACCATATTTTGGGATTAAACAACCAGTCAACTGGATGCGGACAGGATTCTTTCGCCAAAACAGTCATTGCAGGCCACTAGGGTGAGTCGATTGTCGTCTGTAACGATGTTGAGTTGGTCGAAGGCACCCTGAACAGGGTTTTTATCCGCACGCCAACCGGCGGGTAATTGATATTTTCAACGTGGGTCGGAAGCAATATCTAAAACAACGTGAATCAGGTGAGCAGGGTAAAGAGCGTGAGTGACCACTCCCCGTAAAAAACAGGCAACACGCTTAAGATTCACGCGGAACGCTTCCGAGTGGAGACCTTTACGGCACCCTTCGCCCACCAAATGCCCATGCGAGCAAGCAAGCATGATGGAAGTACTGGAAGCGATCAGAGAGGCAGACAGAGTCGTTAAAACGAAAGTCCGCGTGCGTGCGACTCGCTGGAAGATTCCTTTGATGGGAAACGGTCTTACTAAATCTTTTGTTTCCCTTGAGGCCTAAACGGCAGTTGACCTTGCTACTGAGAAAGACAGTCAGTTGGTGGCGTTTGGTCCCCACGGTGCTGGCAAAACAACACGCTACGCATTCTGGTAGGAGAAGAAACTCCACACACGGGAAATCTTGAACTAGGAAATGGGCTGAAAATCGCCTATTTGGCGAAGAACATGAAACCTCGGATGTGAAAAAATTGTGTAGCAAAACATGCAGAACTCCCGTTCACAGCTTACAGACATAGATGCCCGAAAAGCCCTTGGACCACTCCTTTTCATTGGTGACGATGCTGGTGCTGTTACACCATCTAAACCCAAAAAGAGTATCAATCCTCATTGACGATGATTAGTAACACTGGAAGAAGGGTGCGATAAGGCGACTTCACTGCGGTGGTCGGGCCGGATACCGGTCGTAGATAGGAGAAAAATATCAGAGGCCCCCACAAGCTGCTCACTTCAGCTCCGACAGCCACATAACCTGGCAAAATGCCCGAGTCCGAGGTGATTTTCATAGGTTACTCTAAAGTTCGACGCATCAATTCTTTTCTCGCCCTGTTCTTCGATGACCAATCGATGAATTTACGAGAGAGCCCATTGGGCACCTTTGTGCCTCCATCCACTTCAATTATTAGCAGATTTGACTATCTCCAATTCTGCCTAGAAACACAGCCCCCCGCGGGCTAATTGCTGACAACGGGAAGGGGAACTGGCATGACGCCATTTATTCGGCCCCTAACCTGCGAGAGTCGTCTCTTGACCAATCGTGATTTGCAGAAGGATTACGAAGATCGAGATTCTTACGCGAAACCAAGGCATTCGTTCGAACAAATCGCTCGCAGGATTCAAGAGGCTGACACAGTCGCTGCCCAGGGCGGGGACATGGTTGCTTTTTTGCGCTCGATTTATACGACCAAATGCATAACTGGGACAGATATTCAATGTGCGTCGGGGCTTCTACCCTAGAATCTCTGGCAATGGCGTTATTTAAACCTTCTGAACCAAAGCGCGTGCTGGCAATCGGCATGGTGAACAGCATTCATTTTGCTCGGTGGTTGAGCTCTGCACAGGGCGTAAACGCCAAATTTAAGATTTTCCCATCCGGTCCGAATCGAAAAGTTCATCCGCTTATCAGGGAACTTGTTATGAAGGAGGGCAGGCAATTCTCTTTGGGCAAACTAATGACACTCCTGTCCCTTCCAATTTGGATTATCGACAGACTCTTTAACGGGAGGCTCAGGGCGGTTTTCCTGTGGAGCGTTTTAAGACTGCGGCAATACGACATTGTCCACTTTCACGAAATGCAATCCGGTGGATATCCCCTGACTAAGGTTCCCACGAGCCTACTATCTAGGTCGAAAGTTTTCTACACGCCCTATGGCAGCGACTTATTCTGGTTCCAGGATGAGGCTAAACCCCTAGCTAGAATTCGTCAAACACTACGTCTTGTCGACGGGATTTTTCCTGAGTGCGAAAGAGACGGTGTACTCGCCCGCAAATACGGCTTTCAAGGAGAGCTGCTGACAAGCATGCCTGCTGCAGGCACTATGCAATTCGCCGTAACAGAACCTGTGCCAGTCTCAAGCCGCACGGGGATAACAGTGAAGGGCTACGGAGGAACCTGGGGAAGGGCAATCCATGTCATACATGCCCTCGAGGCAATTCAGGAACATCTACTCGGTTTCGAAATTCACGTTACCTCTGTGACAAAAGACGTTGCGAAAGAAATCAAAAGACTGGAGTCTTCCTCAAAGCTGAATCTCGTGCTGCACTCCAAGTTTTCGCTTTCGTCTGAAGAGATGAAGATTCTTCTCACACAGTCGAAGTTCTATATTGCCCTCTCAATCTCCGACGGGTTTCCCGCAAGCCTCACGGAGGCTCTTCTATGTGGAGCAGTTCCGATCCAATCTGACACTGCCTGTCTTCCGGACTCTCTGGTTGAGATTTCGCCCAAAAATTTTGTGTCTACTGAAAACTGGGGTCAACTCGGCAAGATATTACTTGAGCTCGAGGTCGACCAGAACAAGCTCCAGCTTCTCTCAACCGGCTTCGCTGAATGGGCAAGATCCCAAGCCATTGGGGCTGAAGAATTTCGGTCTATCATCTCAAAGGCTTACGGTATCTCTTCTAAGTAACTCGTTGAGCAGTAGAGCTCTATAAAATCGTGCTGACTTGAGGGAAGACTATCAACAACATTTTTAGTATTCAGTCATCCATTAAGACCGAAAACGCCGAGGGCCCATTTGCCAACAACGAATTTACAACTCGGGCTGCGCACCCTCTGGACTCTGCTTTGCTCCTTACGGTTGACACGAATAGCCGCAGTGGCGTGAGTGCCAAGAATTCCCGAGAACAAGAATTGACTTGCTGGGTTCGGGTGTCATCTTATTACGATTCACTGATTCCAGGCTCGGCATCCCGGCAGGTACGGGCTGACTTGTATTTTGGTCGATTCTCGTGAGCCCAACCTCGAAAGGCGTCTCAAAGGCGCCTTTGTCGTATCTCGCGCAAAACGTCCATGGTCACAACCTCGTGGCATGACTCAATTTAGCAGGACCACAACTTATGAGATTCGTCCTGCGGCCAACCTTGGTTGCCGTGCAGACTGTGAAGGTCATGACTCAAAAAAGAAAACCAAGCATTCATCTGAACAATTCGTTCGCAAGATTGAAGAAGCTAGCCGTGCCCCTTCCAAAGGCGGGAACATGGCTGAAATTCTGTGGGCCTAAACGCGACTGAGGGAACCTTCTAGGCGCGTCCAGGCGCCGGTCAGCCGTGTTTCACATGATCGAGTTTTGACCAACGAATGGATTGTCTGTCGCCTCGCTGGGCTTTCTTGATAAGCGTGTCGACGCCCACAACACTCGGCTAGGAAAGATGTTCATTATCGGGAGCCCTGTTGACGGTGTGGTTGAACTCAGAGATAGCCCATTTACTTATGCGGACCAGGATGTCCACCAGAGGCGGCTGTCTTGACACGATTGCTGACATAGGTCAAGCCCCTTCGGGCCGCAGGAAGGTCAGTCAGTATTTTCATTGCCCTTCCAATCTTGAGCAGGAGACATGTCCGTCAGTGTTTCTCGGAATTTTCACCAACGCGGGAAGTTTTTTTGACACTTTGAGCTTTCTCCGGTGTAGAACTTTGCAGAGCATCAAGTTGTTTTTTTGGCTAGAGATGTTGAAATCCAAGTCGATGTATGCTTTGCCGCCTGGGTACAATCTTCGGAAACGAGACCACGGGACCTCAGCCAATTGTAATTTTCCCGGAACTTTTGCTGCACAAGTTCGAGGCCACATGGTGAGCAGAGGAAATGCGGAATTCCCTCCATCGCCATGGCTTCCCCGTCGACTCTTAGCTGATAACGACCCCCCCATGCTGAAGGCAAGAGGCTTTTCCGTGAAGGGGTTGTCCCGAGGAATTTCGACAAACGACATTTATAAATCGTCTTTTCCGAATGCTTTCTCCTAAGTGAAGACGTTGACTTTCGGGGGCGCAGGTGAGTGGTGACCTGGGGGTGATTCAAGGAAGGACATAGTTAGTCAACGTTCCTAAAGTCTCTGTCGTTTAACTCAATAATATCTGGACGAAAGAAGAAGTCAGAGTCATCGTGCAAAAACAAAGTGATATCCTTGTTGTTTTTTATGAAGCACGCCCTTCACTGCTGGCTTTATTTGACCAATTAGGTAGACGCCCATCGCGCTTCTACCCCACCCCCAGCTCAGGAAGAGATCAGATGCATAAAGCGGCTGACAGATTTTGGCAGCTCAGACACGCCAAAGATGTTCCTATGCTGCCCCACGATGTAAGTTGCTGTGGAAAGAGTGTTAGCAAGAGGGGCCTAAATTCGTCGTCTTGACAGTAACTCTTCGAAGAAAAAATTAACGATGAATTTTTCTCAAAACCAAGCCAAGAGGAGCGCTCTAATGTCAAAAAGCAACATTTTTCTACACTCCTATGGGGCTGGCAATTTCGTAAGGAGGAGAGCGATTCACCTAGCTTAAAGTAGCGTCGGTATTAGAGGTTCCCGGATGACAATCCATGACCTATCTATATTTTGTGCCGAACCTTAAAGAAGGGGAGAGAGGGAGGGAGGGCTGAAAGAAGGATTAATGTCAACTCCTAGCCTTGAACTGTGCAGGTAGTCGGAATCAAAAATTAATTCTGCGAAAATTTTTGGATATTTTCTTTTTAACTAGCGAATAGAGCCGGGTCGAAATCGGGTGAGTTGCAGCAACCTTGTCCGATTCTCACAGCTCAGCTCCACTAGTCATGTGAACTGAGACATCGTAGTGGCGGCTCCAAAGTCGCAACAGACAGCCGGATGGTCGATGAAATTAGCAATTTGAGAGCACCTCAGAAGCCCGTAGGAGTCGACAGTTTCTAGCGGAGTATCCAATTTGATCGCTAGGAACTGATCAATTATCGAAGGGTCGACGAAGCGGCTAACTCCCAATGTCCCGACTTGCTCAGTAAATTTCACGAGTCTTCCAGAAAGAAACAGCGCCAGGTACCCGAAAGGAGTTTCTGCCTTGCGGCTGGAAGCAGGTGCGGAGCTACCATTGGCAAAGAGTTGCCTATACTCCGTAATTAGGTTTTTGTAGATTTCCCCGGAGATGGCAGCTGCCGCCAAGTGCCAGTCTTTAAGGAAGACCCCTATTGACGAGTGATAATCGGAAACTGCTAATCCCTCGCAGCTCGCGTCTCTCTGATCATAATCGCGGCGAGGAGAACATTATCCAGATGGAATGCCCGAAGTTGTGTCTCTTGCAATCAACGCCGCGCCCATAGTGCAAGCAACTCCTCTGGGTAGTCACCCATTAGCAAACCCTCGCAGCTTTGCACACTAAAATCCAGAATTCTGCAATCCTCAATAAGCACTCGCAAGTCATGCCTTGTCGAAGTCACTCCATTTTTGCAAGACGAAACTTAGAAGATGGTTTGATATCCTGCTTGACCTTCCATCTGAGCGAAAATTGCGACCACGTTCTCCTTCGTAAGCCCTGGAAAGATCGGCAAAGATATTGCCCGCTCGTAGTAAAATTCGGCGCCAGGGAAGTCGGATGGATCGTATTTGTCCATCTCTGCATAAAAAGTTTGTCGGTAAATTGGCCGGTAGTGAACGTTAACTAAAATTCCCTGCTGTCTCAATTTGTCAAAAATCAATTTGCGTTGACTTGGCTGGTCAATCAGAGTTACGAACAAGTGCCATGAACTCATGCCCTTGGGGTCTTGAGCTAAAATTCCGTTACTGCTATTTTCAAATAGGTCTGAATACTGCTTAGCAACCCTCTGCCTGCGTTCGATGAAATCATCAAGCCTTTTTAGCTGAGACCTGCCCAGAGCGGCGTAAAGATCTGTCATCCTGTAGTTGAAACCTATTTCTATTTGGTCATAAAACCAATCACCCTCAAATGGGATGTCAATAACGTTCGCATCTCTGGTGATTCCGTGGCTGCGAATGCGCTGAAGTTGCGCAGCCGTTTTCTTGGAATTAGTAGTTGCGGCGCCACCCTCTCCAGTGGTAATCATCTTTACAGGGTGGAAGCTAAATACTGTGATATCTGAGTAACGGCAACTGCCCACGGCTTCGCCTTCATAAGTTGCTCCGAGAGCGTGAGACGCATCCTCGATGATTTTGAAACCATACTTCTTCCCAAGGTCTGCAATCACCGGCATATCAACTGGCTGTCCGGCGAAATGAACCGGAATGACCACTTTTGGAAGTTGCCCCAAGGATTCGGCTACCTCTAGCCTCTCCCGAAGGTCCGTAATTGACATGTTTCCAGTATTTTCAATTACTTCAACAAACTCAACTTCAGCCTCGTAATCTATGTGAAGTGAACCCCAGAAGTTGGAGCCTCAATAGAGAGGCCTAACTGAAGGGTGAAGTTCATTGATCTCATGAGGAAATTTCCTGACCTGTTGCCTCAAAAGGAGACCGGATCTAGTTCCTGGTTCGGTTTTGCCATTACCCTTACCGGAAGACTAGTCGGTAGAAGAGCAGAGCTTGTTCGTATCTTGGATCAATTCGGTGTTCAGTCGAGACCTGTGGTCGCTGGAAACTTTACTCGTAATACTGTCATGAAATATTTAAAGACAGCCCCGATTGGTTCGTCGCCTAACTCAGATTATGTACATGACAACTCTCTATTCATGGGAAATAATCATCACCCTATGGACGTGGAGCTTCAAACACTAAGCAAGGACCTAGAGGCCCTTTCGATCTAAAGCCCTTGGTTGTAAGGATATCCATGCGTGAGGACGTATGTCCCGAAAGTTTAGTAATTCTTGCAGGAATCAAAGTGTCGATGGAAGGCCTTCCCGCCTTGGGACTCGGCCTTGCCAGGCAAGTCGTGGCCCTTCATCAGGACCCTTCATCCGAACCTAAATGCTAGGAATTTCCTGAACCCTTTCGCTAGAGCCAAAGATATCAAAACATTCGCCTCCAAAGTTTTAGCAAACCTAGGGCTGTCTGCCCTACTTCTTTCGATTATTGGAACAGTTGTGACTCTGTAGTGCTTAGCGATGGCATACACCAGTAACTCAGTACCCACAGATTCGTATGTTTCCAATTCGCCTTTATCTTGAAGCAGTTCGGCCCTGAAGCCTTTCATTCCGCACAAGGGATCGCTCACATTTGAAAGAGAAGCGGTTAGGAGCCCAAAAATCTTTTCCATCAGCCTCGCTCTTTTAAGTCGTCTACCAACCACTATGTCCGAGTCGGACATGAGTCCGTTCACGAAATGGGCGATGTCACAGGGGTCGTGCTGGCCGTCGGCGTCTAGTGTCACGATTAGCTGGTACCCCTGCTCCAGGAGAAAAGCAAGACCAAAGCTGAGAGCAGAACTATATCCATAATTAGCACCTTGGGAGATCACCGTCGCTCCGTGAGCTCTAGAAGAGTCAGATGTGGAATCAGTAGATCCGTCATCTGAAACGAAGACATCTCCAAATCTAAGGGAACCTGTAATTACAGCCCCTACGGTCCTTTCCTCATTGAAGGCAGGGATTAGAATAGCTATTCGAGGTGTTTCCATGTCAAATGGTCTCCGAGTTGCATTCCAGTTCTTAATTTTTTACCCAGCACGAGGCTAAGTTCGTGGGGGTTCAATGAGCCTTCTGGGCACGGTCGCAGGACTTCTAGGTCCTCTCGCGTGAGCGTTGCGCCTGCTTCAAGGTCACGCCCAGCCCTTATTGACCTCCTCTGGACAATGCTGGTGGCTGATTCGTTTAGCTCAATCCGCTTCACTCCGCCTCCAAGAGCGCTTTCCAGTTCACGGCTGCGAAGAATCATTTCACGCCAAGACGCTGGATCCATTGAAAACTTATGGTCAGGCCCAGATCGAGAGGTATCATCAGTGAAGTGCTTCTCAACCATTCGGGCCCCTAATGTGATGGCTCCTAGAACCGTGGCATGACCTGGCGTGTGGTCACTCAGCCCAAGAAGCACATTGGGAAACATGTTCCGATAAGTCTTCAAAACGTTGAGGTTTACATATTTTAGATTCTCTAAATCTCCGGTGTAATTTGTATTGCACTGCATTAGGCAAAAGTTGCTATTTATCGCCAGGGCAGCATCTACCGCACGTACAACATCGTCGAGCGTTGAAGCGCCAGTCGCCAAAATGTAGGGCTTCCCCTTCGCAGCAATGTGCTCGATGAGTTCAATCCAGGTTATATCCCCGGACCCTATTTTGAATGCTGGCACAAAGTCATCCATCGCGTCTGCAAGTTCAAATGAGTAGGGCGTTGTAAGGAACTCTATTCCGGCTTCATTGCAGGTGGAGCGCAAGGATTCTGACCACTCAAGTTTGACACTTGCGTCCTCGTAGACTTCGGTGACTGGCTTCTTCCAGGTGGACTGGTGAGTGACTGTTTCTTCGCCGAGGGAATCGAATCCAGCTTGACTCACAATAGTGGCTGCCTGAAAGTGTTGAAATTTGGCAGCATCTGCCCCAGCAGCAGCAGCAGCATGAATGAGGTCTTTGGCCCGCCCCAGATCACCGTCGTGATTTGCCGCGATGTCTGCAATGAAATAGGTCTTTTCATCCAAACCGATTTTCGTCTCGCCTATGGAAAATTCCTGTGGTCTACTTGTGCTCATATTCCTTTGCAACCTTTCGAATTTCATCCAGGAGGCTGGGGAGCTTAATCCCCAATTCTCCTTCAAGTTTAGAAGAGTCCATTCTCATATCTAGTGGCCTTCTAGCTCTTAGGAATTTAGCGGCGCTAGCCTCAATCCGAGACATGTACTTAACCGGAAGTCCAACCTGATTAGCAAACGCAAAATCAAAATCCGCCTTTGACATCCCCTCGCTTGAGCCTATGTTGAAGACGCCAACTGGCCGTTGTCTGACCACCTCTTTTATAACCGAGCACAGCGTTGAAATAGAGACTGGAGAGAAAAGCACGTCATTCAATACTTGAATGTGTTCCTCGCGAGTGAGCGAATCGTAAAGCCAGTCGGTCAGCCCTTGACGACTGGTTGCTTCACTTGAGCCAACAAAATTTGTTCTGAGAATCGTTGACGGAACGATTTTCGCCGCTAATTCACCGGCAAATTTAGTCAGGGCGTAAGTGTTGACGAGGGTAACGTCAGACTCTTTATGTGGGCCCAAACCTTCATACACGTGATCAGTGCTCAGCTGTATCAGGTGCGTGTTAGGAGAGCGCTCCTTAATCCAGTAGGCAATGTTTTCGACAGTAGCTGTGTTTGCCCTGTGGGCAAGTTCGGGTCGGTCTTCACATCCCTCAACGCTTGTGAGAGCGGCAAGGTTTATAGCCACATGAAAGGTTCTCCCTGATTCGGGTAGTGAGTCAAATAGGGACAACTTATTTGAGACGTCTGCTCTTACGTCAGACGGTCCGCTTCTGGATACGGTCACGACTTCAAACTCGTTACTTTTTAGCTCAGATGACAGCGCTGTACCTAGAAGTCCTGTGGAACCAATTAGAAGAATGCGCACCGTACTGGCCATGACTCTCATCGTAACAGCTCTGAGTGAGGTGCACGCGGTTACAGTCGACCTCCTGTGCTCGAGACCTAAGCGTTACTTCGAGTGGCAACCATCGTTTCTGAGTTGAGCGAAGTGGTCTATTTTTGCACGACATGCAGCTACCTGAGGTCGATTCAGCATCAAGCTGGAGCCTGTCGCGGCACCTAAATGGAGATCACTGGGACTGAGCTGCGGCGCTTTTGTTGCGCGTGGCGCACTTCGGAGAAGGGAGCGGAGATTAGTATCAACTCCTTGCCTGTCCACAAAGATCATCCACTACCTCCATGTCAACTAGGCAGGATGTCGTCTATAAAGCCACACACGTATTTGTCGTCGAGGTCTTGCTAGCGGAAGCGTGACGCCCTAAAAGGGGCCAATGTTAAGAACCAGGAAATAGTTCACCGAACCTAATCGGTAAGACATGCGTTTGGTTCAAATCGAACGACGCTGACTGACTCTGATGCCTGACACTAAAGGGCTCGGCTTTCTGGAAGACTCTTCATTGGAAATTACTTTTGTCGTTTCACTAAACATTTCTCAGGTGAGTGAAACACAATTCTGCTAAGAGCCAGTCATCTTCAGTGTCTATATCCACCGTGGCCCACATTGGTAAATGAAAGCCTTTTGGGCTGCCCAGAAGAGGAGAGGACGCCTCTCTCCAAGTCGAGGCATTGGCACCATAAAGCTTGCCCGCATCGAAAAAGTGCTCCTCCAGGTCTTGGCTCCGCGAATCAACATATTGCGAGTTCAAAAACTGCAGAGTTTGGTTCTCTGTAATGCCCAGGGCCCTTTGTATGTGGTTCCTAAATTTCCCGACTGAAACTGAAAAAGAACCAGCGTTCTTCTCGGAGAAGTTTACGAAGTTGGAAACTAGGGCGCCAGTAATCGGGGAAGTGGGGTAAATCATGTAGATCCAGTAATCATCCGGTAGTTCAGCGAGTTGATTCGTGAGTATTTCCTGTATCACCGGCGTCGTCCCTGCATAAGAATCGGCCAGATAATCAGGCCTCCACAGCACTTTCGCTCCAACCGCTTCGGCAACTGAAGCGATTTCCTGGCTATCTGTGGACACGAAGATATCGTCGAAGAGCCCTGTCTCTATACATGCATTAATCGGCCAAGAGATCATCGGTGAACCCGCAAAACTTCTTATATTCTTCCCCTTGATTCGTTGACTGCCCCCCCTCGCTGGAATTATTACGGACCTCAAGATTTTTCTCCTATCATTTGGTGGAATCCTACATCCACGCTTCGCTCATGAACGCCGCCTTCTTGAGGAAGAAGAAAAAAATATGTCTTCTTGTCATCGGCTCCAAGGTCTTGGACTCTCCGGACGCCTTCATTCCAGCAAGCGCAGTATTCAACTATGGATGTTTACATTAGCTATCTAAAGAACTCATCCCCAAAATAGACTGGCCAAAACCCATGCCATTTTGACGAAGGGCTGGGTTATGTCCCTCCCTTAGGGTGAACCTCAACTCAATTTTGGAACTTCAGAGTCGAAAATACCCCAGTACGCAGTACCCAGCGCTCAGCACTTTTGATGCGACACATTTTTTCTGCCCCTATGCAGCTTTTCGACCTTAGCTTTTTATCTACACACATTGCTTGGGCCGGTTTTATGGTCGAGTTTGCGGCACTCGGGCGCGCCAGCAAAAGTGGTGTTCATGGCACACGATAATTTTCGAAGAGAGACCCGGGTTTTAAAAGAGCTTTCTTACCGCTCTCAGCAATTCGCGAGAATCGGTAAAAAATCATCAGCAACTAAATTTTGTTAGTAGCAGCTCTCTAAAGTTGCTACATGATCACTATTTTAAGGGCTCCACTGCCCTAAGTTCTTCCATTTTCGATGAAGTGAGCAAGTTGAAAATAAATATTTTAGAACCTTGTCGGAAAAGCTCGTCGAGGCATAGCTTTCGTGACAGGAAATCTCACTGGCTCTCGACAGCTCTAAGCTGATTGATCTCACCAGGTTGTCTGCGTTCAGGCCCGTCAAAATGATAGAGCCCACCTCTAGAGCCTCAGGCCTCTCCATGGAATCCCTTAGTGTCACCGCGGGAAAACTCATCAGGGAGGATTCCTCACTTATCGTCCCAGAGTCCGATATTACGCATTTCGCGTCTAGCTGAAGCTTGTTGTAGTCAAGGTAGCCAAACGGTTCATGGAACATAATCCCACCTAGGTCGTCACGAGACAGTGCCTCTAGCCTGATCCTGGTTCTAGGGTGGGACGACACCATCATCGGCATGTTCCACTTCTCACGCACCGCAACCAGGCAGTCTAGAACTTTTTCAAGCCTCTCAGGTAGGTCTACGTTTTCCTGCCTGTGAACCGAGACTAGGAAGTACCCACCGGGCGTAAGATTCAAATCTTCAACTGCAGTTGATGCGGCAATCTTGTCCTTGTAGTGTTCGTAAATCTCGCGGATCGGAGAGCCGGTCTTCTGGATAAAACGCGGGTGAATGCCTTCAGCCAGAAGATTCCTCATTGAGTAGTCATTGTATGGAAGATTGAAGCTGGCAACATGGTCAACCATCTTGCGATTCAGCTCCTCGGGCACGTTGTTATCAAAGGAACGGTTGCCTGCCTCCATGTGATAAACGGGGATGTGCATTCGTTCTGCGACGATGGCAGCAATGGAGGAGTTGGTGTCTCCCAGGATCATAACGGCATCTGGCTTTTCCTTGAGAAAAACCTCTTCAGATTTTTTTAGAACATCTCCCATGACCGAGCCCATTGACGAAGTATCAACGTTCAAGAAGTAGTCAGGCTGTCGCAGTTCTAGGTCTTCAAAGAAAACTTCGTTTAGCTTTGGGTCGCTGTTTTGGCCGGTGTGAACAAAAATGTGGTCGGTGTATTCGTCGAGCTTGGGAATAAGCCTTGAAAGGCGTATTATTTCCGGCCTTGTTCCGACGATTGTGACAACTTTTAGCTTCTTCAAAGTCCTAGCTCCTGACGTACTTCTGGAATCGTAAGAAGGAGAGTTTTTACTCCCTCAACATCTAACTGTTTCGTGTTGTGAGAGGTGTAGGATTCCAGCGATGCCTGTCTGGGCTCACCCTCCTCAAAGTATTCGGAGTAGTTCAGGTCTCTTGAGTCCAATGGAACACGGAAGTAGTCACCTAAGTCCTCAGCCTTGGCTCTCTCTTCAGTGCTGAGCAGAGATTCATAAAGCTTCTCCCCATGGCGGAATCCGATTGTTTGGATTTCATTCTCTGCCCCACCAAAAAGCTCAACTAGTGCCTTTGCTAGCACTTCGATTGTGGACGCTGGAGCCTTGCGAACATAGAGGTCGCCGGTCTCGGCTTTCTCGAACGCATATTCCACCAGATCTACCGATTCTGCCAGGGACATCAGGAACCTAGTCATGGTTGGGTCGGTAATCGTGATTGGCTTGCCGGAGCGGATCTGCGAAATAAATAGTGGGATCACAGAACCACGCGAATACATTACGTTTCCGTATCGTGTGACCGAGATGGTTGTGTCCGAATCTGAGTAATCTCTTGCAAAGGCCTGAGCAGTTTTCTCCATCAGGGCCTTCGTCATTCCCATGGCGTTTATGGGGTAAACAGCCTTGTCGGTACTGAGGCAGACAACTCCCTTTACGCCATTCTCTATCGCCGACCTAAGCACATTGGCAGAGCCATTGATGTTGGTTTTTACCGCCTCTAGTGGGAAGAACTCAGCCGACGGCACTTGCTTCAGGGCCGCAGCGTGAAAAATTAGATCTGTCCCTCTGACGACTCGCTCGACAGATTCGGGGTCTCTAGTGTCACCCAAATAAAACCTGACCCTTGGGTCCGCAATTGCGTGACGCATAGCGTCTTGTTTTGCTTCGTCTCGGCTAAAGATGCGAACCTCGGCGACATCCCTGCTAAGCAGATGCTTGGCCATAGTCGACCCAAACGAACCGGTCCCTCCGGTGATTGTTACAACTGAATCTTTGACCACTCTATTTCTGCTCATCTGTAGAGCCTAGCTTTCTATCCGCAGCGATGAACTCTTGACAAAGCTCATCTATCGAAGGAGCTGTGGAGTATCCTGCAAGCTTCCATAGGGCCTCACTTGCTCTTTGGTCTTGTGTGACCAAGATTCGGTTCACAGAATCAGTCGCCGGCACAGGAGCGACTCCACTGGGCTTAAGCTCCAACGATTTAGCAAAGAGTTCCAGTAATTCAAATTTGCTCACAGCATTACGCGGGAGCCAATGCTGACTAACTGGAGTAGTCCAGTCGCCCTTAAGCATGCCGATCGATAGTCGGGCAAATGCGGTCGCGGACACCCCATTCCAGCGCTGGTTGACATACCCATTTACTGGTCCTGTTGAAGCGGCGGACTTAAACCAAGAGTAGATACCGGAACTAGTTCTGACATCTCTCCCGACTATGGAACATCGAATCTGAATCGCTCCTTTAGAGTTTTCCTCGCCAACAATCTTAGATAAACCATAGAGATCTTCGGCGTCCTTAGGGTCACTCTCCGAGTAGTTGCCCCTATCTCCCTTGAACACGCAATCGGTGGCTATTTGAATCCAGTTGAAGCCCAGTTGGGCTTTGGCCCGCGAGAGCTGATCAGGCAGGTTGGTGTTGAGAAGGGTAGCCAGTCGCTTGTCTTCCTTCTCATCTCCAGATGACTTTTGCGGGATCCATCCGATGCAGTTCACTAGCCAGTCGCTCTCAGAGAGACCGAGCTTGCGGGCCACCTGCTCAAACTCCATTGCTTCGGCATCGAATGGAACCTCAGAGCTTCTGGAAATTGCAACCACTGGAATGCTGTTGACCTCCGCTATGCGGACAGCTTCACTGCCCAACATGCCAGTGGCACCAAGAACAATCAAGCGCTTCATGATTTAGTCCCCACCATCGCAAGCAGCTGAGTCTCAAAAGATTTTACTGCGAGCCCAGGCCCAAATAGCTCGGCTACTTTTGCAGCATTGCTCAAACCCAACTGTTTAAGGTTTATTTCCTCGTGCGCCAACCTGAGGGCGGTGGACGCAACCTCAGATGAGTCATTTTCAAAAATTAAGCCCGAAAGGTCGCTACCAAAAGTCAGCTCTAAACCTCTCAGTCGTGTGCTCACGACGGGTAAACCCGAGGCTATGTATTGAAGGACCTTATTAGGCAAGGCGGTGTTGGATACCAATGAGGGCTTTAGAGGGTTAATAGCCACATCAGCAATAGCGAGGTATCTGGGCAGGTCTGCGAACCTCACTAAACCAGTGAACAAGACTTTGTCTTGGATGCCAAGGTCCTTTGCGATACCTTCCAGCTGTTTGGCTTGCTCACCCGCTCCGATTATCACGAGGTAATCGTCATGGGCTGCTTCTTTGGCGAAACTGCGGATCACTTCCGGGAGGCCTGAGAAGTAGAAGAAACTTCCCATGTAGAGAATAACTTTGGCTTCAACTGGGATACCGAGCTGAGCTCTTATAGACTCAGCCCCTTTTCGAATTGCAGTGAAATGTTCCAGATCGAGAGGTGGAAAACTTACACTAGCCTGCTCTTTTTTACCACCGTTTTGCAGCACATACTCGAGCATCGCTGCATTGTTAGCGGAAACCCAGTCTGCGTTTCGGTAGATGAATCTCTCGGCCATTGCGACTA
>Ga0307978_1001250_pt1 | contig 19363 bp, 19 predicted proteins | sample OrgLakmetage1056_FD_203151 | JGI IMG/M metagenome (GOLD analysis project Ga0307978, IMG submission 203151) | Saline water microbial communities from Organic Lake, Antarctica - #1056 | ecosystem: Environmental > Aquatic > Non-marine Saline and Alkaline > Saline | place: Antarctica: Organic Lake...
GTCCAGGCTCGCGTAGCGATCTGAAAGATCAAAGAAACCCATCTGCGCCATGGCTGCATTCCCTGTGCTGGTCCACCGCCTCAGTTATACAGCAGCGCCAAGGTTGGGGCAATTTTTAGAGGTGCCCTCTAGTTAATCGCCGCTGAGTGCCTTGCGGTCCGGCACCCGGCGCTGCCGCGGTCGATACGGCGAAAAAAAACAACACTTGCATTAGCTTGCACAATCTAAAGAACCTGGAAGCGAGCGAATACCGCCATTGACGCATAGCATGGAGAACGAGCCACGCAGTCAGCCGGGACGCAATTCGGCGTCCCCACTCCTATTCTATTAAAATCGTATCAGTCCGAAATTCATCGCGCAACACCCTGATACCGAGTGCGGAGTGCTTCCAATCGCCTGCCGCACACCATCAGACACCGTGCGACCATGGATGCGCCAAGAGAAGCGGCGTCCGGATTGCCGCCAGCATGACGCCCGGGGTGCGGCCCGTGGTCCGGAGATTGACGCATACCGCGCCGAAATGACGGGGCGATCTGAGCCGGACCCTGCACCGTCACGCCGGAGAGACATGCATGGCCACTTTCCTTTGAAACCTCTCCATCCAAGCGTGTCAGGCACTGTCTGACCTGAGCGCCTAAGAGACAATTTTCAGGTCTTACCGACGGACGACGCCTTGCTCATCGTTGCCATTTTGGAACACCGGCGAACTAGAAGTCCACAACATCGAAGAGCGTCATTGACAATCAGGTCAGGGAAAAATCCCGCCTGAAGCTCAGGCAGGACTCGGCAGAACAAACGAGCAGGATTGTGCCGACGGGCCTGACTGGCGAGGAAAGTATCTTTGCCAAACGAGCTCTCGCAGTCCGAATCGACTTACCTTGAGATCCTCGTCTCGGGCTAGTTTTTCCTGTCGAGCATTCTGAATAATTTAAGCCTGCACATCATCGCCTGGAAGCTCTGGATGGCGACGAAGGCAGAGAGCACGATGGTCAATGAGATCAATGCAACGCATATTTTCAATTCTGGTATGATCTTCACCAACCGGATATCAATTGAAGTTAGTTGTAACATCCCGGAAGGTGATAAGGCTTTTTCTTGAACACGCTTGGGTTGAGTTTGTGCCAGTCCTGCATCGCCTTCAAGGGCGTCTTGCTGCCCAAGGCTGATTGAGGAAGCTGCTGGTTGTAGAGCCAGACATAGCGATGCAGCGTGGCCTCCAGTTCTTCGCCGGATCGGAAGTGGTGGCTTTGCAGTACCTCCTCGATGCGGCCGTTGAACTGAATCGCCCCGGGTCTGTCGGAGACCGTCAACTTAAGTAAGGATGACGGGTATGACAAAAAGAAAAATGACAAATCGCTACTCACCGGAGGTTCGCGCGCGTGCGGTGCGAATGGTGTTCGAGCATCAAGGCTCATACGAAACACAGGCGGGCGCGATCGCGGCCATTGCACCCAAGATTGGCTGTATCCCTCAGACCCTGCGCGAATGGGTCAAGCAGGCTGAGAAAGACAGTGGCATGCGCGACGGTGTCACGACCGAGGAACGGGATCGGATCAAGGCCCTGGAACGTGAGGTCCGCGAGTTGCGCCAGGCGAATGAAATCCTGCGCAAGGCGTCAGCTTATTTTGCGCAGGCGGAACTCGACCGCCCACTGAAGCGATGATCGCCTTCATTGAGGATCAGCGCGTTGTTTACGGCGTCGAGTCGATCTGCAAGATTTTGCCGATCGCGCCGTCGACATACTATCACCGATTGGCGTGCCAAGCCGATCCGGCCAAAGCATCGGCCCGGCATCAGCGGGATACGGAGCTATGCCCGGAGATCAAGCGTGTCTGGGATGAGAATTATCAGGTCTACGGGGTGCGCAAGGCATGGCACCAGCTGAAGCGTGAGGGCTTTACGCTCGCGCGTTGCACCGTGGAGCGCCTGATGAAACAGATCGGCATCCGTGGCGCTATGCGTGGAAAGGTGGTCAAGACAACGATCCCTAACACATCAGCGCCCTGTCCGCGTGACAAGGTGAACCGCGTGTTCCGGGCGCCGGCACCCAATCTGCTCTGGGTCAGCGACTTTACCTATGTGTCGACGTGGCAGGGTTTTGTGTATGTGGCCTTCGTCATCGACACATTCGCCGATCGCATCGTGGGATGGCGGGTCTCGCGATCCGCCAAAACAGACTTTGTTCTCGATGCGCTGGAACAGGCCCTGCATGATCGACGGCCTGTGCGGAAAGGCGGATTGGTTCACCACTCGGATCGCGGCGGGCAATACTTGTCCATTCGCTACACCGAGCGTTTGGCCGAAGCTGGCATCGAACCATCGGTCGGTAGCGTTGGGGACTCGTATGACAACGCCCTCGCTGAAACCATAAACGGCCTCTACAAAACCGAGTTGGTTCATCGCCAGGGTCCGTGGCGCAACATGCAGGATCTGGAAATGGCCACACTCGGATGGGTCGATTGGTTCAACAACAGACGCCTGCTCGGACCCATCGGAAACATCCCGCCAGCAGAGGCTGAGGAGAACTTCTATGCACAGCACGACGTGCTCGATATGGTCGCGTGAGATGAAGCTATAGGTCTCCGGTGAAACCGGGGCGATTCATGATGCCCTCGCCGCACTCGGCGCGCGGCGGGTCGCGCTGGTCTCTCCCTATTCTGCGCAGGTGACCGCCGCCTTCCACGCCTACCTTGCGGAGGCGGGGCTGGAGGTTGTGGCGACCCATGTTTCTGGTGCCAACCGTGAGGAAGAAATCGGCCCAAGGGGCGCAGGGGACTGGCTGCACGAGGTTCTGGGCGTTTTCGGTGGCGGTGCCGTGGGGGCCGAGGCGCTGTTGATTGCGGGTGGCGGCGTCCGTTTCGCGGGGGCTCTGACAGCCTGTGAAGCGCAGACGGGCCTGCCCGTGGTCACAGGACCGGCGGCACTCGTCCGCGCGGCGATCCGGACGCTTGGCCTGTCAGCGCATCGCGCGGGTCGTGGCCGTCTGTTCCTGCCCACAGGCGGTGGCTCGGTCTCGACGCTTTTGGCGCGGCAGTCCACCGGCACCAAAAGCTTTGCCGTTAGCGCGCGTCCACCGGTCTTTGTCGCTGGCGCGGGCACTCGGCTGGTAGACGAAGACGGGCGGACCTATCTCGACTTCGCGGCCGGATCGGGGACAACCGTTCTGGGCCACGGGCACCCCTCGATCTCTGCGGGGCTCGCCAAGCAGTTGCAGGGTGGGCTTCTGCATCTGGGGCCACATTTCCATGCTCCGGTTCAGGCCCGGCTTTACGATCGGCTGTCGCAGGTTCTGCCCGCGCATCTGTCGCGGTTTCATCCGTCGGTCAGTGGGGCCGAGGCGACCGAGGTCGCGGTCAAGGCGGCCATGCACGCCACGGGGGCGCGGCACTTCATCGGCTTTGAGGGTGGCTATCACGGGCGCACCTTCGGCGCGCTTGCCGTCTCGGGGATGCGGGGCCGCAATGCCGGGCTGGGGCCCTTCGCGCCGGACGCGACGATCCTGCCGTTTCCCCGTGACGCAGCGACAGGGGCCGCCGCGGCTGAGGTCATACGTTCCGGTTCCGAGCCCCTCGCCGGGGTAATTCTGAAACTGGTGCAAGCCACGGCAGGGCTGCGCATCGCCGATCCAGAGGGCGTTGCCGATGTGGTGCAGGCCGCACGGGACCGTGGCGCCGCCGTGATTGTCGACGAGGTCTTTACCGGCTTTGGCCGCACCGGGCGCATGTTCGTATTCGAAGACTATGCGCTTGACCCGGATCTGGTGATCTTGGGCAAGGCGTTCGGCGGCGGGCTGCCTGCCGGTCTTGTTGCCGGGCGTGAGGATCTTCTGGGCCGCTGGCCCGCGGGCATGCAAAGCGCGACCTTCCAGCTTCATCCCGCAGCCGCAGCGACCGCATTGGCCATGCTTGAAACCCTTGTCCGGGAAGATCTTGTCAGTCGTGCACTCGATCTTGCCCCTGTGTTCCAAGGCGCGCTTGCGCCTTTGCTGGCCCACGCTGATGCGGTCGATTTGCGTGGCCGTGGCGCCTTCTGGGCGGTGGAGATGACCTCTCAGTCCGTGGCGGCGGGCACCCGGCGGCGGGCGCTGGAGGCGGGGCTTATCACCTGGGAATGTGGCATGGACGGCGACTTCATCGGTCTCGTGCCGCCGCTCACTGTCACCGAGGCTGAGATCGCGCAGGCTGGAAAGATACTCGCCCTCGCTCTCGATCAGGGATCCTGAAGGATTGGCCTCAGCCTGATGAGCGCGTCCTCGAGGTCGGACAGCAGGATGTTCAGCGCAGGCAGGAGCAGGATGCACTCTCCCTCCAGTCCGCCGCCGTAGACGAGAAGGCGCTCTTCGCGCAGTGCCCGGATCTGGGCTTTTGTCGCGTGCGTCTTGTCGGCAAGCGGCACGGCGGCCTGCGCACCCACCACGCGCAGCCCCGGCAGGCCCTCCAGACCGGCGAGCAGGGCCGGGGCGATCTCATGCGCGGCGCGGTCGGGCAGGTTGTCCTTGCGGAGTGTGTCCAGTGTCGCGACTGCCGCGGCGCAGGCCAGCGGATTGCCCATGAAGGTGCTGGTATGCGCACCGGGGCTCCAGGCCTTCAGGATCTCGTGCCGCCCTGCCACGGCGGACAGCGGCAGGCTCGCCGAGAGCCCCTTGCCCAGTGCAACCAGATCGGGGGAGAGATCCGCGCCATCGAAGGCGAACCACCCCCCAGAGCGCCCGAGGCCAGACCAGATCTCATCGATGATCAGCAGTGCGCCCCGTTCGCGCGCCGCCGCCTCCACTCCGCGCAGGAAGGACGGGTCGGCCGCCCGCACACCAGAAACGCCCTGCACCGCCTCGATCACAACTGCCGCCACGGGCGTGCGGTCCAGCGCACTGTGCAGCGAGGCGAGGGCGGCGGGCGTCTCGGCCCTGGTTGTCGCGTAGGGGCAGAACGTGGTCCAGGGCTTGGCCCATGGCGCGAAGGGTGCGCGCAGACCCTGCGCATGGGTCAGGGCAAGCGCTCCGAGTGTCCGGCCATGGTAGCCCCCCTCGAAACTGACAAAGTGGTTGCGTCCGGTGGCATGCATGGCCGCCTTCAGCGCGGTCTCGATCGCCTCGGAACCAGAGTTGGCCAAATGCACTGTGTCGAGGTGCCCCGGCAGGATGCTGCTTAGCCGGTCATAAAGCTGCGCGCGCTCTGTTGAGGGCAGGCGCGTGCCGGTGTGCAGAATGCCGCGATCGAGGGCGGCGATGATGGCCGCCCGATGGGCGGGATGGCCATGGCCGAGGCTCGTCGTCGCCGATCCGCAGACAAGGTCAAGATACCGCGTGCCGTCCGCCGTCCAGAGCCAAGAGCCAGCACCACCGGTAAAGACGGGCGGGTCTGGAACAAGGCGAAAGGTGTTGACCGCGCCAGATTCGACCGCGCGGATGGTCTCGAGTGGGTCCACCGTTCAGCTCTCCTCCGCAGGGACGGCGGCAAGGGTATGTGTGGGGATCACCGCCACGGCAGAGCCGGGGGCGGGCAGGGCCTCGCCGTGGCGCGGCAGTTCCAGCAGCGCCTCAAGCCCCCCCGCGAGCGTCACGGTCACATCGGCGACCGGACCGCGGATCACCACCTCGTCAACCGTTCCGTTCAGCGCGCCCTCTGTCCCGGAGGGCGCAAGGCGCAACCGCTCTGGCCGAGCGACCAGCAGCACCCCCTGCCCGGGGGCGATTGGCCCGTTGGCTGTCACCGTTACGCCGGCGGCGCTCACACGGCAGCGTCCGCCCTGCATTACAGTTGCGGGCCACAGCCGACAGCGCCCAAAGAAGCGCGCCACGAAGGCCGAGGCCGGCGCATCGTAAAGGTCCGCGGGCTGGCCGATCTGCTCGACCCGGCCGTCGCGCAGAACAGCGACCCGATCGCTGAGCGTCATCGCCTCTTCCTGGTCGTGGGTAACGCAAAGAAACGTGGTGCCGACCTCCCGATGGATGCGCCTGAGTTCTCCACGCAACTGCGTACGCAGGCTTGCGTCCAGCGCGCTCAGCGGCTCGTCAAGCAAAAGCGCGCCCGGATCAGTGATGAGCGCCCGCGCAAGCGCCACCCGCTGTCGCTGACCGCCCGACAGGGCGTCGGGTCGGCGCGCGCCAAGCCCGCCAAGGCCGATCCGCTCAAGCCAGTCGAGTGCCGCACCGCGCCGAGTTGCGGGCGCCGCGCCGCGCATCTTCAACCCGTAGGCTACGTTCTCGGCGATACTCATATGCGGAAACAATGCATAATCCTGAAACATGATCGACATGTCCCGCTGGCGAGGGGGCAGGCTGGTGACATCCGTCTCGCCCAGGCGGATCGTTCCGGAACTGGTCGCCTCTAGGCCCGCAATCATCCGCAGGATCGTCGTCTTGCCGCAGCCCGACGGGCCGAGCAGCGTCAGGAATTCGCCGCGTCGCACCTCAAGATCGAGAGGGCGCACAGCTTCGATTGGACCGAAGGACTTCGAGACACCATTCAGGGTGATTGATTTCGCATTGGCCTCTGCGCGCTTCAGCACGGTGTCGCCTCCCTCGCAGGACCTGCTATAGTGGCGCCAACAATATCGGTGGAGGTCCTCGCAGTCTCATGTTCGAACAGCTTCTCCCCACGACCATTGCGTCCCACATCTACGAGCAGCTGCGCCGCGGGATCATCGAAGGGGAGTATCGACCCGGACAGCCCTTGCGCGAGGAAGAGCTGCACGAGCTGCATGGCTCCTCGCGCGGGCCGATCCGCGAGAGCTTGCGCATGCTCTTGCAGACCGGCCTTGTTGAGCATCGGCCGCGCCGCGGGTTTCGGGTGCGGGCCTACACGGCGCGTGACATCCGCCAGATCTACCGCCTGCGCGCCACTCTCGAGAGCCAGCTGGTGGCCGCGCTGCACGGGCGCGACCTCGCCCCGCTGATTGCCCCGCTCGAGGCCGGATGCGCAGCGATGGACGCGCATTATGCGCGCTCCGACCTTGTCAGCTACTTCAGTGAGAACCGCGAGTTTCACCAGTCCATCATCGATTTCGCCGACGACCGGATTCTGCGCGAGGTCCTCGAATACGTCAACGAAGTCTCGCTGCCGGTGCGTTATCGGCTGCTGGGCGACGCGCTGCCCTCGCGCCGGTCGCTGACCTACCACGAGCGTATTGTCGCCCATATTAAGGCGGGTGATATCGACGCGGCGCAGCGCCTGACCGAGGCTCATATCCTTGAGAACCTTGAGCATGCCGTGGCCGCCTTTGACAGGGACACCGAGGAGAGCGCGACACTCACCTGAGCGCAGGGCGCCAATCATGCCAACGCCGTCAGCGCGATCTCGACGATCGTGCCTTCGCCGATGGCCGAGACCTCGACCAGGTTGCGCGCGGGCGGCGCGTCGCCAAAGACCTCGGCGAAGGCGTCGTTGACCGCATCCTTCGCAGCGAGATCGGTCAGGAACACATCGGCCAGCATCACCTTGTGCGGCCCCGATCCCGCCGCCGCGAGCACGGCCAGACAATGCGCCAGCGACAGCCTTGCCTGCGCCGCCGCGCCCTCGACGATCCGGCCACTGGACATGTCGCGGGGCATCTGCCCGCCGACGAAGACGAAGCCACCCCCCTTCGTCGCCTGCGCCACTGGCGACGTAGAGGTGGGAGCGGTGTCGGTGCGGATGACCTCTCTCATGGTCGGCTCCAGTCTGTGCGGCGGTTTACCGTGGTGAGGAAGGCGGAGAGGCCCCAAGGCCCGCCCTCGCGCCCGATCCCGGCCTCGCGAAAGCCGCCTGTGGGGGCCTCTGGGCTTTGGATGCCGGTGGTGTTGATCCCGATGGAGCCGTAGCGCAGCCCGCGGGTCAGTGCCGCGACACCCTCCCGGTCGCGGCCATAGACATAAAGAACAAGGGGCTGGCGGTTGGCAGCAAGGACCGCGCGCAGGGCCGTGCGGTCGTCGAAGGCACAGACCCCCATGAGCGGCCCAAACATCTCCCTCTCAAGGAACGGCGCGGGCGTTGCGACCTCAAGCGCCGCAGGTGCGATGAGGCAGGCGGTGGATCCCGCAGCCACGGGCGGGGCGCCCAGACGGATGGCCCCTGCGGCCTCCAGCCCGGCGGCCGTTTGCTCCAGCCTTGCGCGCGCGGCAGGGTGGCGCACCGGTCCCATGCGCACGCCGGGCGCGTCAGACGACCCGATGGCCACAGCCGCCAGCGCGGCGGCCAGCCGCTCGCGCAGGTCAGGCAGGATCGGCCTCTCCACGAAGACGATGTTGGGGGCAGAGCATGCTTGGCCCGCCGCCTTGACTTTTCGAGTGACAAGGTCCGCAACCGCCCTTTCCAGATCGGCATCGGCGAGGATGACGAAAGGATTGGTCCCGCCCAACTCCCCCACATAGCCCGTCCCATGGCGCGCCGCCTCGACGGCGACGGCGCGGCCAGCGGCGGTAGAGCCGGTGAAGCTGATTGTGCCCACCCGGTCGTCTGCGATCAAAGCGGCGATGCGGTCGCGTGCGGCCAGCGGCAGGACGGCCACAGCATCGTCGAGGCCCGCAGCCGACATATGCCGCGCGAGAAGCTGTGCGGTCAGCACCGCGAGTTCCGAAGGTTTCACAAGCGCGCCCGTGCCAGCCGCGAGACACGGCCCGATCTTGCGCATCAGCCCCGCGACAGGATCGTTGAACGGTGCGATCAGCAGGCCAAGCCCCGGCGGCACCTCCTGCACCAGCCGACCGGCATCGAGCGCGATCTCAAAGGGGTAGTCGTCCAGCAAACGCCGCGACGTCGCAAGAAAGCTCTCGGCATAGTCGATCTCGGCCGTGGCTTCATCCGGCGTCTTGCCCACCTCTGCCACAATTAGGGCGATCAGTTCCTCCCGCCCCGCGGCGAGGGCTGCCGACACTCGGCCCAGTCGGTCGCGCCGTGCCGCCATGTCGACCAGCGGCCCTGACGCGGTCGCGGTCAGCCGGTCGAGTGCGGCCTCGACGGCGATGGGCTCGGGCTCTGACCACTGGCTGATCGGGAGGCCCGTATTCGGCGAGAGGCTCTCAAGCTCTGGCATGGGGGCCGTCCGGTTCCGAAAGCAGTTCGAGGATTTGCAAGAGTTCCGCCTCCGGTTTGCCAAAGCACAAGCGGAAGTGTTGGCCATAGCCTGCACCGAAGGCCTCGCCCGTCAGCAGAAAGATTTCCTGTGCGCGCGCCCGCGCGCGGAAGGCGTCGATGTCGGGCACTTGGGGGAAAAAGTAGAAGGTCCCCGCCTGCATGTGGCAGCGCCAGCCCATGCGGGTGATAAAATCCGCAGCGAGGCCGCGCTGCGCGGCAAGCGACGGCATCGCGCGCCCGGTGTCCAAGGCGTGCAGCGCGAGCTTTTGCCCCGGGGTGGGCGCGGCGCTGACGATGGACTGGTGCACCGTGACGAAGGTCTCTGCAAGCCAGTCAGGCAAGGCGGCGCACCCGACCCGCGCGCCTTGCAGGATATGGTTCTTTGAAAAGCTGTCGATCAGGACAAGCCGATCCGAGACCGGCACAACGGAGCGCCGCCAAAGGTCGGCATCAAAGACGATCCCGGAGAAGCTCTGGTCCAATATCAGAAGCATCCCCGTCTCTTGGCACAGGTCGGACAGCGCGGCGATTTCGGCGGCGCGCAGGATGCGGCCCGTGGGGTTGCAAGGGTTCGACAGCATCACCGCCTGTGCGTTGCACGCCGCCGCCTCGTGTCGCAGCCTTTCGATGTCGAGGGCAAAGTCGTCGGCGAGGAAGGTTTCGAACGACACGGCGTTCAGCCGGGCCGCGGCGCATACGTCGATATAGCTGGGCCAAGAGGGCGTGGGCACCATCACGCGGGCGCCCGGTTCCATTGCCGCACGCAATGTGGCGAACAGCGCGGCCTTCGCCCCTGCCGTGATGACCGTGGTGTGACCGGGCAGGTCCCAGTGCCCGAAAAAATGTGTCCCTGCCGCCTCGCGCAGGTCCGGCAGGCCCATGGGCGGTGTCAGCCTGATCCAGCTGTCGTCGATCTGTGGCAGCGGACCGGCCGCCGGGAAGGTGGGCGTTGACAGCGACCACGCGGAACCGCCTTGCGCGCGGGCGCGCTCCAGCTCGTTCACAAGCTGCAGCGTAGGCGAGAGGCGCATCCTCATGCCCCCGCCCCCCGCGGCTGTCGCGCCAGCAATACCACCTGCGCGGCCACACCGATGCAGAGTGAGAACAGGAAGACCGCCGTGCCCACCGCGTTGATCGTCGGATCAAAGCCAGTGACGAGCGTGGTCCAGATCTTGATTGGCAGCGTGATCTCGAAGTTCGTCAGGAAATAGGCGATCACAAATTCGTCGAAGGCGAAGGTGAAGGTCAGCAGCAGCGTCGCCACCAGCGTTGAGCCGCAGGCCGGCGCCACGATGCCGAAGATCGCCCGCACACGTCCGGCGCCCAGTGACAGGGCGGCCTCTTCCAGACTGGGCGGCACGCGCAGCAGCCGCGCCCGCAGGTTCAGCACGGCGAGCGGCAAGACATAGACCGTCTGCCCCAGCAGGACGAGCCAAAGCGCGGGCTGCAACCCCAAGGCGGTGATCTGCAGCCGCATCCCGATCCCGATCAGGATCAGCGGCACGGCAAGCGGGGCAAGCACCAGCCCGATCAGCACCGGTTTGCCCGGCAGCCGCGCCCGGTGAAAGCCATAGGCGGCAAGAAAACCGAGCAGCGTGGCGAGCAGGCTTGCCGTTATCGCAATTGCCAGACTGTTGCCCAGCCCCTCGATGAACCCGCGGTCCTCGGCGATGCGAAGATACCATTGCAGCGTCGGTTCCCGGAACGGCAGCGTCTGATAGCGCCCCGAGTTGAACGAGAACACCATCATCACCAGCAGCGGCAGGTAGATCACCCCCAGCGCCAGCGCAAAGAGGGCACCAAGTGCCGCCCGCATGGGCCGCGCAGCGACAAGATCCGCCGGGCTCATGGCCGGGCCCTGCGCATCACGCCGAGCGCCAGCAGCGGGAGCGCGGCCAGCAGGACCACAGATGTCAGCAGCATCGCCATGGTCGCCGCCGTGGGCAGGTCGTAGGTTCCCTTTACCGTTGACAGCATCATCTGTGCCAGCACCGGGTTCAGCCCGCCACCCAGCAAGGTGGGCACCGCATAATCACCCACGCATATGATGAAAGTCAGCGTCACCCCCACCAACCAGCCGGGCAGGGCGAGCGGCACGATCACGTCGCGCAGCACCGCCCATGGCGTGCCGCCCAGACTTGCAGAGGCCTCGATCAGCCGCCGGTCGATGGCCGTCATGGCGCCGAACAGGGTCAAGGTGATCAGCATCATCCCGAAGATCGCGAGACCCAGAACCGAGGCCCCCATCGTGTAGAGAATGCCCAGCGTCACCGGTGCACCGGTCAGGCGTTCGATCCATACCGCGATCACGCCATTATCGGACAGGACGAGTTGCCAAGAAAAGGCCCGGATCGTGAAGCTTGTCCAGAACGGAGCGAGCAGAGCAAGAAGCGCCACGATCCGCCAGCGCGCAGGGATGCAGAACGACAGAAAAAGCGCCAGAGGCCATGCCAGCACCGCCGCGATCGCGGTTGCGCTGAGAGCAAGCTTCAACGACCGCAGCAAGGCGTCGGACCGATGCGCCTGTTCGAAGAAAGCCACATAGTTGGCGAACCCAAGACCATCGGGCGTGGTCAGGCTGAGCCGCATCATGTTGCCGATCGGCACAAGGAAGAATGCCGCCGACAGAAGCACGGCTGGCAAAATGGCAGGCCAAGGGTCCCCGATCGGTGCTCGTGAAACCTGCCTTACCATTCCAGCGCCACCACGCGCATGGGGGCGCCGTCCACGCAGGTCATCTTCAGCGGCACGGCCGCCAGCCAAGGATCGCGTCGGCCAATCTCTCCCAAATCGCGCAGATCCTCTATGAAGGGCACACCGGCGCCAAGAACAGCATGGTGGGTCACGAATTCAGCATTATAGACATGCCGCCCCGGCATCTGCCGCGCGACATGGTCCTGCGGGAAGTCGAGGCAGATTGCTGCTGGCCGGCGCGCCACCAGCCACTCTGCGGCGGCGACCTCAAGATTTGGGGCATGGGTGTGCCAACGGGTAGAGCCGTAGCCCAGCCGGTTTGTCAGATCGCTGCGCAGGATGATCCGCGCGCCCTCGGGCACGTCGCCCGCGCGCTCGGCCAGCAGTTCGGCCGTCACCGGGGCAGGCAAGGGGATGTCGGACAGGTCCACGATCCAGGCCGGACCGAGGAACAGGTCCAGCCCCTCCATCGGCAGGTCTTGCAGGGTCGGCCCGTTGCGCTCCATGTGGCGCGGCGCATCGCAATGGGTATAGCCGTGGCCGGTCTGCAGCCATTCGGTGCGGTCTTCATAGGGGTATTGGGTGATTGTCCGCCAGAGGTCCAGACGCCAGCGCCAATGGTTCATCAGGGGCTGCGATACGTCGTGGATCACCGGGCTGTCCGAGGGCCACTCGGTCAGTGCCACGGGTCGGCAAGGCGCCGTTGTCAGACCCTCACCACGCAGGGGCAGCGCGAAAAGAAAGACCTCAGAGGGGATATCTGCCGGAATCGTCAGATTTTCCGTGACGACAAGCCCGGTGGCGTGGGCCCGCGCGCGAAATGCGGCGTTGGAGGAGGGGATGCCGCCAGTGCCATCGGGGCGGCGGGCATCAATCCCGTCGCACGAGACATCCACGCAGACATGGCTTGCGCCCCGCTCTGACAGGATTTCGGCGATGCCGGGGGCCAGCGCTGGCGCGTCCGTCCAGTATTCCCGGCGGCGCAGCGGCACGGTGGCCCCGTGACCCGTTCTCAGCACAACGATGGGCCGCACGGGCCCCAATCCCAGCGCATCCGTTACCGCGCCGGGCGCGACGGTGCCCCCCGAAGTGGCAGCAGCGGACACGTCGATGACGGTTGCGACGGAGGCAAATGTCTCCAGCGGCAGATCGTCCAGCGTAGGCGCATCCCGCCGCCGCCAGCCTGGCGCGCTGGAATAGGTGAAACCACGACCGGTCCAGCGCAGGCCGAATTCCTGAAACTCATCGCCCTCCGCATAGCTTTGGCTGACCAGCGGAAAACTGCCCCAAGCCCAGTGAGGCTCCATTCGTTGCGACAGGTCGAGTATCGTCATTCTGCCCAGCCATCGTTAGGGCGGCCCTGCCTCGAAACGAAGGCAAGGCCGGGTGCGCCGTTTGGCCTGCTCAGGCGTTCTTGAAGGCTTCCCAAGCGTTCAGCCAGTCTTCGCGGTTCGCCGGATCCTTGCGAGGGGATAGATTGGCCATGAACACGTCGCCAAAGCGGTCGAGGTCCGTGAGGTTCAGAAGCTCGCGCTTGTCCGCCGGCAACATCTCTGCCGCGCGCATGTTGGGGACCATGCTGTAATAGGTCTTGGCGACGGCCAGCTTCGATTGGAACTCTGGGCCAGTGACATACTGGACGAAGCGCACGGCATTTTCCATGTTCGGCGTCTTGGCCGAGACGCAGACCGCCTGATCCCATGTCACGCCGCCTTCTTCCGGCACCACCGCCTTGAACGGCAGCCCGTCGTCGAACATTCCAGCCTGCACCCATTCGCCCGCGATCGCCAGATCGTAGGAACCGCCCGCCATGGCCTGAATCACTTGGCTGGTGTTGCCGACAAGGCCCACTTGGGGGCGTAGGTTTATCAGCGTGTCTGACAGCGCGTCGAAGGCTGCGGTGTCCAGATCGTAGGGCTGACTGTTTCCGTTATATTTCGACAGGCAGCCCATGTTCGGCAGGAACCAATCGAACAGCGCTACGCGACCCTGCAGGGCGGGATCGAACAACACGGCATAGGACGACACGTCGGCCTCGGAGAACTTCTCGTGGTTATAGGTTATTCCGTAGTAGCCGAACCGGTTGACGATGGCGTAAAGCTTGCCGTCGCGCCAGACCGGCGGCCAGTCCGCGATGAGCGAGAAGTAGTCGTCGAGTGGGAACATCGCCGGGTCAAGCTCGGCAAGGATGCCGTCCTCGACAGCTTGCGGAATATAGGCAGAGGTCGGCGTGATGACGTCGAAGGTGCCCGGCTCTGACGAATCCATCAGCGCGATCATCTCTTCGTCGGACCCGTCGTGGATTTTTAGGTTTACCGAGATTCCCGTCTCTGCCTCGAAAGACTCGAGCATGCCGGGCTCTTCGTAGCCACCGAAGGCGAGCACATTGACCGACCCGGACGCGGCCGCGCGGGTGGAGAGGAAGGGGCTTGCGAGAGCGGCGGCACCAAGCGCCGCGGTGCCCTTGAGCAAGCTACGCCGGGTCGTCGCCGTAGCTATGCGATTCCTGATCATTGTCGGACTTCCCTCTTGTCGAACCTGATTTCGAACACATTGCCCAACTTTGTCGCCAAGCAAGAACGAGAATATGGATATTTTGTCAACTGTCAACAAAATTGAAAGGGCGCCATGTTCCGCCCTTTGTCCAAGCAACCTTGCGCCCGAAAATTGGGCGCGAAAGCCGGGCCCGGTGGTCAATAGGTAGCCGTTAATGAGTTCATCCTGAAGAACGATTTCAGGCGGCGGTTTGCGGTTCCTGATGGCGGCCCATGCCCCGCAGCGCGCGCATGCCGACGACGAAGCCGCCTTCGGTGGTCGTGGCGACCGTGACCTTCGTTCCGAACTCGTGGCGCTTTTGCGCCTTGCCTTTCGAGATGCAGTCAACGGCCGGTTCGTGCAGGCTGTAGAGCGTCTTGCGGTCCTTCGGCTTCTGCGCCAGCAGCCGGTTCACCAGTGCCACCAGATCTTGCAGCCGCACCTTCAGCGGTCCCTCGGCCACCTTGTCCATCTGCCGTTCTATGTCGCGCAGCACGCGGCCGGTATAGCCCTTGAGCCGACGCAGCGCCTGCGCATCCGTTTGAATTGCCGGGCATGGGCGTAGCGGCCGACCCGACCGCATAGCCGAGGGCCCAGGCGGTTGTAGTTCTGGCGCAGGTCGATGCCAGCCTCACGCGCCAGCACGACGAGCTTGCGCCGTGCCCTTTCGTAAAGCCGCGCATCAGTGGGGTGGGCGATGGTCTTCTCCATCACCGTGGTGTCGACGGTGACCTTCTTCAGATGGTTGTCGTGCACCGTCCCGGCGCGCTGTCCGGCCCTGATCGTCTCGGTCAGCAGCCACTCCACACCCTCCTCGCCGATGCGGTTGCGCCACCCCTTGCCCGGCAGGCGAATGTTCACATTCGCCGAGAGGGGGTCATCGACGAGGCATCGATCGGAAGACGATGCTGGAGTGAGGAGGATCAGAAAACAGTCCGGGGGACTGTTTTCCCGACGAACGTCTCGCCGCAGAATTGCTGCCAGTATGGGGTCTCCGCCCACCGCGCCACGACGGCTTCGTCGGACAGCCGGAACGCATGCTGGAGAGAGAGGAGCCCCGCGACCAGGCGGGTCGGCGTGGCGGGACGACCGTCCAGGACGGGAAGAGCCCCTCCCATTCCCGCTCGAACACCTCCCAGTCGATCAGGACGGCGAGCTTCACCAGTTCGTGGCGCCTGTCGATCAGATCGACCAATCGTGCGCGCAGCAGATCATCCTGTCCCAGGGACGGCTTTCTGGGCTTCACATCGCGGCTCGAAATTGCAGGGTTTCAGGTGAAAGAATACCAAACGCTGCATCCAGAACCTAAGAAAAACGCTGCGTTATCACGCAAAATCAACAGGATGAACGTTGTTCAGGACGAACTACCTATGGTCTCGAGGCTCGCGCCGTCCTCCGGGGCCGCGCGGGCGGCCGAGTGGCGCAGGAGATGCGCGCCATAGGAAGGCACGTTCTCGAGGCCCGCGCGACGAATGGTGCGGCGAACGATCTTCGAGATCGCGGCGGACTCCGTGAACGGTCGCCAAGGCGCCGCACAAACCGAAAACTGGCCAATTTTCCATCGGGATCAGTCACCAGATACACGGACTTTATGACACTCCCATGTTGGAGCGTCCTTTCGAGCATCATGCCGTGACGTCCCCATCACGGCACATTGCGATGCCTGAAGGTGGCGGCATCCACACCATCACAGCTCTCTCTCGGCTGAGAATTGGCGGCGTCTGAATACCGCCATGATATGCTGCCCATCAGGTCATCACCAATTTTCGCGGGTTTCTTGATGGGGGCACTCCACGCAAAAAATTTCAACCGCGCCGCGCGGCCGTTCCCATGTTGTGCGCGCCCTCGCGACGTCTCAGACCAGATCCACATCCACGCCGGACAAACTGTTTAGCCCTTGGAACGTCAACTCATCCTTGCCGAAATCAAGAACAAGGTCGCCGTTCTCGAAGCGGACATGGTCGCCAAGATCATTCCCGTTGCCCAGAAGCTCGCGCTCGATCTCGACCAAGTCCTCTGACCGGTAGTCAAGGATGATGTCCTTGCCTGAATTGAAGATGAATATGTCGGCCCCGTTGCCGCCTTTCATCCAGTCACTACCGGCGCCGCCATCCAGCCGATCCTTGCCACGACCCCCGAAAAGCTGGTCATTGCCGCGATCGCCTTTGAGTACGTCGCGCCCGTCATTGCCAAACAACCGATCCACGCCGGACCCGCCAAAGAGCTTGTCGTTGGCTTTGCCTCCATAGAGTGCATCGTGCCCGTCATTGCCCAGCAAGACGTCCTGCCCACGTTCGCCAAAAAGCAGGTCGTTGTTGCCGCCGCCCCGCATCAGGTCGTCGCCGCCGCCGCCGCGCAAACCGTCGTCGCCGAAGCCACCGTACAGGGCGTCCCGCCCCTCGCCGCCGGCAAGGATATCTCGGCCGCTGCGGCCCGACAGGACGTCGTTTCCGGGTCCGCCCCAGATCATGTCGTCGCCGCCACCGCCATCCAGCCGATCCTTGCCACGACCCCCAAAAAGCTGGTCATTGCCGCGATCGCCTTTGAGTACGTCGCGCCCGTCATTGCCAAACAACCGATCCACGCCGGACCCGCCAAAGAGCTTGTCGTTGGCTTTGCCTCCATAGAGTGCATCGTGCCCGTCATTGCCCAGCAAGACGTCCTGCCCACGTTCGCCAAAAAGCAGGTCGTTGTTGCCGCCGCCCCGCATCAGGTCGTCGCCGCCGCCGCCGCGCAAACCGTCGTCGCCGAAGCCACCGTACAGGGCGTCCCGCCCCTCGCCGCCGGCAAGGATATCGCGGCCGCTGCGGCCCGACAGAACGTCGTTTCCGGGTCCGCCCCGCAGGAAGTTGTCGCCGCCGTCGCCGGTCCGGACGAGGTCGACAACCACGCGAACGGTGGCTTCGTCCGACAGTCCCGGCAGGCTGACATTTGGCCGGCCGAAGACAATGAAGGCTTCGCCTGTGTCGTCGTCGCGACCGGAGATGCCAGAGGCCCCTTCGGCGCCCACAAGCAGGTCGCCGAAGCCATCGTTGTTCACATCGCCTGCCGAGGAAACGCTCCTTCCAGCGAAGTCGAGCGGCTCGATCCCCGGAAGCAGCAGCCCGTCGCCAGGGTCCAACGTCAAGAAGTCCAGATCTTCATCAAGGCCACCGGCCTTTCCAAAGAAGATGGCGACCAGTCCGTTGCCGGCATACTCCGGACTCAGTTCGGCGAAGCGCGAACCGATGGCAATGTCGTCAATTCCGTCGCCGTTGAAGTCGTCGATACCGGAGACCGCGGGATCCGAGGCGATGGACGCTTCGATCCCTCCGATGGATACGCCTGTCGACGCCTCCATGGTCGTCACGTCGAGCACGGTGCCGAATCCGTCGCGCGTACCGTAGACCACATAGGCAGACGTGAAAGTGTCGACGCCAGACCTGGGCCACTCGGCGACGCGTCCCCCCAAGATCAGATCGTCGATCCCGTCGCCGTTCACGTCCGCGACGCTGGTCTCTGCGATCAAATCGGTACCGGTCAGGATGAACCCGTTGGATCCGTCGATATCGCCGGCATCGACCGTGTCGGGAAAACCCGTGTCGCTGCCGAAAAGAACGAAAGCCGGCGTCACCTCGTCAGAAACTGTCCGGAAGGTCGGCACAAAGATGTCATCCAGCCCGTCGTCGTTGATGTCGCCGACGATCACGGCTTCCCGGCCCGCTTCGATCCGAAACCCGTCTTCCGGGCCGATTTCCGATGTCACGAATCTGGCCTCGAAGCCGTCATTGCGTCCGAAGATGACCGTGCTGGCACCGGGGTCGAGTTCGTTTCCTTCCCCGATCAGGATGTCGTCGATCCCGTCGCCGTTCACATCTCCCGCGCCCGACACGATTGAACCGAGCCGCTGTTCTGCGGACTCGCCCGCGACATAGAACCCGTCGGACCCGTCCAGAGCCGAGGCGTCGATCCGGGCGTCAAAGCCGTCCGCCGCACCGAAAAGGACGAAGGCAGCGCCAGGAACGGCGTCGCGGGCTTCGTTCTGAAAGAAGGCGCGACCGATGACGATGTCATCGAACCCGTCGTTATTGAGATCGCCGGCAGGCGCCAGAGAGATTTTGCCCACCGCGCTGCCGAAACTATTAGGGATCAACCCCGCACCAATCTCGTCGATCGTGAACCCGTTCGATCCGTCGAGCGTGGCAAGGTCCAGAAGCGCCGGAAAGCGGTCGCCAGACCCGAAGACAACGGAAACCTCCCCCGAGAATTCCCCGGAGACCATGACGTCGTCGAACCCGTCGCCGTTGAAGTCACCCGCGGCGGACACGGCAAAGCCGGTCTGGTCGTTGGGCGCGACGCCGGCGAGGATCACGCCCGTTTCGCCGTCGACCTCGGCGAGGTCCAGAAAATCTGTCGGCAGTCGCGCCGCGTAGGTGAAGCTGTCGGTCCCCGAAACGGATGCGCCGTTCAGGTCGTATGTGAGGGTTCCATCGTCGTTCGCCCGCACTAATGCGCCGGAGGGCAGGGCAACAGTTTCGCCGCGCGACACGGCCTGCCCGTTGATCGCGCCGACACCTGCAGACCGGGCGTCGTTGCCCGCGAGGGTTGGGTTGGCCGAAACTGTCCCGTCCCGACCGATCTCAAGGCGGCCGTCCAGCGCCGCCGCCGCGTCCGACACCGTCATGGTCACGGTCTGCGGCACAGAGGTGTTGCCCGCGGTATCCGTCGCCGTGACTGTCAGGCTGAAACTGTTGGGCCCGGTCTCGAAATCATTCGCGGCCGAGGCGGCCCCGGCCTCGGTCATTGTGATCCGGCCGAACTCGTCGATCGCGAAGAACCCGCCTTCGTTGCCGCCGACGATGTCGATGCTGTCGAGGCCGATATTCTCGCGTATCTCGATCCCCCCTTTTTTGCTGACCGCTCGTGCGGCCTCTGGCTGGAAGTCACGGCCGACTATGACGTCGCCCGCGCGCATGTTCTCAGAATAGGTAAAGCTCTGGTCCGGGGTGATCCTGGGAATGGGGTCTTGTCAAAGGAACTCAGCTTGCGGGTGGAGTGTACACCCCCTACCCTGCCCACATGGAAAAACGCGACCCTTTCAAGTA
>Ga0307978_1001251_pt1 | contig 19362 bp, 15 predicted proteins | sample OrgLakmetage1056_FD_203151 | JGI IMG/M metagenome (GOLD analysis project Ga0307978, IMG submission 203151) | Saline water microbial communities from Organic Lake, Antarctica - #1056 | ecosystem: Environmental > Aquatic > Non-marine Saline and Alkaline > Saline | place: Antarctica: Organic Lake...
CTTCGATGATCGATGACATTCTTCATTCTTCACACCTTGTCTACTGTATCGCTACTGGTAATCGATAGTACATGCGGTCATCGGTGCCAGTGCCAGTACCAGTACGAACCGTTACCTCTATCATACCAGGTACCGGTACGTACCGTCAGGAACATCTAGGAAGGAAAGCTGTCTAGATCGGACCTCTCCGCTTCTGCCTTAAAGATTGGAATCTAAGCTCAAAGCTACAATAACGTCCGATAACGACAACGATCTGCTGTAGCGTCCCGCCGAGGATAGAACGATTGAGTAGTGAGAATGATGTTGAGAGCCGTAGCACAACGCCCCGGGCTCGCATTTCGCAATGGATTGCTCACGAGCACCACCCCAGCTAGAGCGTTTCATTCCGCCGACTTGACGGTTGAGCGCTCGACCGATACGTCCAACTATGAGAAACGTCCTGCCAAAGAAGAAATTCAGTTTGGCACGACCTTTGCGGACCATATGCTTGTGATGAAGTGGAACCAGGAAAACAAATGGACCCATCCCGCGATCATTCCCTACCAGGATTTGAAGATTTCACCAGCTGCGTCGTGTTTGCACTACGGTACGTACCAGCTTTGTCGTGCCTTTTCAGCGCAGCAAGGTTGATGCTTCACTTCTGACATATTTTTTTCGCATTTGAGAACCGCAGGGTTGCAATGTTTCGAAGGAATGAAGGCTTACAGGTCAGTGGCCGATGATTCGATCCGCCTGTTTCGTCCCGACATGAATATGAAGCGACTGGCCTCTTCAATGGGCCGTTTGCACATGCCAGGATCCGACTTTGATCACACCGAAATGATTGAGTGCATTTCACAACTCGTAAAGTTCGACGAAAAGTGGATTCCCGACGGAGAAGGATATTCACTCTACCTTCGACCGACGGCTATCGCAACACACCGATCATTAGGCATGGGCGTTCCGAATGATGTCATGCTTTATGTCTTTACTTGTCCAGTCGGTCCTTACTTCAAGGGTAAGTTTACCCCCATCAAACTTACGGCTGATAGCAAGTATGTTCGAGCCTGGCCCGGGGGTACAGGAAATGCCAAGGTTGGTGGAAACTATGGTAGCACAATCAAGCCAGCTTACGAGGCGGCCCAGGAAGGGTACTCGCAGGTTCTCTGGCTTTTTGGAGAGAACGATGAGATTACTGAAGTTGGAGCAATGAACATCTTCTTCTTTCTCATCAACAAAGAAACGAATAAACCCGAGTTAGTGACAGCACCGTTGACGCGAGGAGATATTCTTCCAGGAGTGACGCGAGACAGTATCCTGCATCTGGCGAGAGCTTGGGGAGACTTTGATGTCTCGGAACGATTCCTCACCATGAAAGAGGTCAAAGAAGCAGAAGAGGATGGTCGGCTCATGGAAGCCTTTGGCGCCGGGACTGCAGCCGTGGTTACGCCGGTTTCACACATCCTTTACAAGGGAAAGGAGATTGAAATTCCAGCTACTGGAGCGCTCACGAAACGCGTATTTGACGAGGTGATGGGAATACAATATGGAAGAATCGAAGGGCCAAAAGGTTGGAGTGTGAAGATCTAGATGTACTGTAAAGTGGCCTCTCTTCTTGGAGTGACTCGGATAAATATAAGGGCTTAGCTTCTACAGTATTGTACCCGGGTCACATACTGGATATCGAATCTTATGGAGGCAACATTGTTATACTGCTACTCTACCGTGTGGGACTACCTAACAGGTTAGGGTTAGGTAGTATGCAACAATCATCCAAAGAGTACTTTATAGTTCGCGCGTAAAAGCTTGACGCTGACGCAGCAGAAACGACGAAGATGGTCGAGAAAGATGAACGATGAAAGATGACGATGATGACTTCTTTTCAATAATTGTTACATTCGCACCACATACAGAGCATACCAGTACACAGCCAAGTGACCTCACCGTTAAGATGAATCGCGTATCTGCAGGATCTGTCCTTACCTTGTGTTTCGTTTTTGCCAGCCTTTCCCACGGGTTTCAAGTTCAAGGGCCTCCAAAATCGCAGCCGCCATCAGCTCCAGATCGGATACTCGCGAAAGAAGGTCGTCGGGGCTTTCTTGGGAAGATTGCGCTGCTAGGCTCCGTCCTTGTTATTAATCCAAGCTCACCCGCTGGGGCTGAGGAAGATAGCGATTTGCTTTCAAAGATGTATTATAATGCCGACGGAAGCCTTAAAGACAACGTAGAGAGCGAAGCCAAGTCAAGACAGGTCGAATTTACCTGGGACTCTTCGGAGGAACTTTTGCTGAGCGTCGACGGGGTCAACACGGGATCAACGCAGAAGGGTTCTAAAGTCAAGCTCAGCTATAATCTGCCAGAAAAATGGGGTACGGGAACCGGTACCGATGCTCTCTATTTTGACAGATCCGAAGGAGTCAACGCCAAGTCACTGAATCGCATTTCAGTTTACCAAGCTCCCGGAGCTGTCCAGATTGAACAGCTTGAGAAGGCAACCAAAATGGGAGTAGGCAAGGCTCTAAGGGTAACTGACGACATGAAGGACATTCGTTCGGCAGATTTGATTGGAGGTAGGACGACGAGCAAGGACGAAGGCCAAAAGTATTTCGAGTTTGACCTTGCCGTAGCGCCGAAATCTTGCGATTCCTCCTCAAAGGAGAACCTTGGGTTAGGGTTTTGCCCATACGAGTCCATTTACCTCATGTCGGCAACGACTCTTGACGACAAGCTTTATGTCATCGCGTTACAATGCGACAAGTCAGAATGGAAGCAAGCTAGCAGCGACCTAAAGCGAGTGCGATCGAGCTTTCGTGTTGAATTAGCTTAAAAACCGGTAACGCTTTACTGCAACCACCACCATAATGTCTGTCTTCATCTTGGACAAGCGCACAGCTAGCTATCGTACCTGATACTATTAAAGCGGAAACGCAACATATACATGAGTAGTTATACATATATGTTGAGAGCAACAAACTACAGGACGGCAAAAGACATGCCAACTTTTTCATCAATCTTCCCTATAGGCGACACCATTACCTTTACAGAGACCACTTTGCTTTAAAAAGCATGACAGGGCCCCAAGTACAACATCCCTTCAGAACAAATCACAAAAACTGACACTCCATCTTGTGCCGACCCGACCTCCAGTCATAAACCTGGCACAATTTGCTGCAATACTTAGCACGACAGCAACGGCTGCACATCTTCATGCGCGACATGCGAAGATCTGTCTGAGTCGAACAATTACTAGAACCATTCGGAGAAACCGCATTTGAGTGAGCTGAAGAAGCGTCCACTGGCCTGGTCTGATCAGTAGCAGAATGGCCTTGACGATTGAATGAAAAACCCCAAGAACGACGGCCGCGGCGCCCAGTAGACGGAGGAGTGGAATTAGCTTTGTGAGCCCAGCGCCCACAGAGTGGATTCCAGCAGTGACTCGTACTGAGGTCGCGTACATCAGCGGCGCGAACATAGTGACGACTGAGCAAACGATTCAAGCACATTGGATCAAGGTAACGACGCAACTTGTCCGCGCTCGGCTCTCCATGCTTCGCCTTCATCTCGCGGGCCGGGAGGACCTCCTGCAAAGCAGGAATATAGCCAGTATTGGCCGCTCTTTGCATATATTTCATCGCCTCGTCGGGCTTGGAGTCACGGAGAACCAACCCCAACGCGTACGAGGCACGGACATAGCCCTTTTTCGCTGATGTCTTCAATAAATCAAGTCCACCATCCACATCCGTATGGCAATAGCTGTTGATGATCCCCAACCTGATCAGAGGAAAGAGGAGAGAAAAAATATGGTTAGTACACGAAACGTAAGGATACGACAGTCGAAAAACAAAACAAGGCCAAAGATTCCATTCCGCAAAAACTTACATATACATGGCCTCCAAGTTCCCAGCGCGAGCAAAAGGAGCCAGCTTTTCAGAGGCCGTATCCGGATCATCACTCTCCTGAATGATACCGTGGTGTCCGGTCTCACGATCACCTCCCACCTGGATATTCGCCATCATCTCATCCGAACTCGAAATCTTCTGAAACTGCTTGCAAGTACTCTGCAACGAGAACCGATCCTCCACCGAACCCAGAAAAGATAGACAGTGAGCCGTAACATCCTCCGGCAGCAACCTCAAGGGTGACTTGGGTGGTGCAGGTGGAGTCTGCTTGCGTGGTGAGGCAGCAACAGGCACAACTCTCTGGTCTCCGCGGAAGCGCTTGAGCGGGCGAACTTCTTCATCGTCACTGGATGTAGAAATCAAAGTAGGCGTTCTACTGCCGTCGCCACAGTCGGAGGCATCGCGGTCGTCTCGAGGCCTCTTTCGCTCGTTCTCCTCCAGAATCATCAAGGACGACACAAACGAGCTGTCATCGGGAGCCATAGCCATGGCCGGATTCCGGCCGAAGAGGCCCTTGGGCAGAATAGAGAGAAAAGAATCCATCATTGTCGTCTCCCCCTCCCACCGGGGTTTGACTGTAGTGAGCAGCAACGAAGGTCTCTCCGCAGCGGTGAACGGCCCGAGCTTCAGGCGTTCTGGACTCTTTCCTACTGGTTCTCCCCGTATGTGGAAGCTTCGTCGATTTCCTACCAAACTTTACCGCAAATACTATATCTATACCTGAAGATAAGGTACGCCAAAGTTGACCCTGCGTAAATTACTTAGCAGATTGGCAATTTCCGTTCTCCAAAAAATGTCTCGCACCATAGACTATTCTACTTCAAGCAAAGCTAGACTACTGTATCTCATCACTGTTAGCTATTGCCAGCAGCAGTTAAGTCTCTCTAGAGCTACCGTAGACTTAACCAATGCGACTAGTAGTGGTAGCCTGTTGTTCAGTAGACTTGATTTATGGTATACACTGTAGTGGAGGAGGGTATGCTGCACTCAAGTACTAATACTAGCTATCAGTCAATCCGATAGGTCTCCTCTTCTGCGGCGTACCGTCCAAAGCCAACAGCGTCCTTTGTTTCAGGAAAAGACAATATTAGATCATCCGTCGGTATACCGTGTTTAATACACTCTAACGAATCCTGCATAGCTTTAATTGAGGCAGATAGCAACGTCAGAGGATACGCGGCCATGGTGTATCCCATATTTTTGAGTTCTTGCGGGGGGATAATCGGTGTCGCTCCTTGCTCAAGCATATTGGCGAGCTTGGCTCCAGGTACTCGTGAACAATACTCTTTCATTTGTTCAATCGACTCGGGTGCCTCCAAGAAAGTCATGTCGCAACCAGCCTCGCGAAAGGCCAAGCACCGCTCAATAGCCGCCTCGAAGCCATCGGTCGTGAGCGCATCCGTCCGTGCCAATATCAATGGCCCTGAACCGGCGCAAAATTGAGAGTCGTACTCGTCCCGAGCATCGCAAGCAGCTCTGACACGCTGGACGGCTTCGGCAAAACCGACGACCGACTTTCCCGCCACGTGTCCACAGCGCTTGGGAGCAACCTGATCTTCAATCATAATACCCCCCATGCCTGCGCGTCCGTATCCAAAGACTGTGCGTTTGACGTTGACTGCGTTGCCATAGCCTGTATCCCCATCCGCGATACACGGAATGGGATCCTGTTTCATCTCCAGTGCCGCACTCGATAAGCCTTCGGCTACCGACATGGCTGCTTGTTGCATCTCATGGTAGGATACTAGCTGTGTGTCAGGAAAGCCATTGACGGCCGACACTCCAAAACCAGTCATGAATGTGGCCTCAAATCCAGCGCGGGTGACTAGTCGAGCCGTAAGACCGTCATAGCAACACGGAAGTAGTATTGGTGATTCGCTTTTTCGAGTTCCGTCCATTTCGGATCGAAGCAACTCCCTGAGTCGTTGGGGTGGAGGTACGGCAAGGGCATCCACCTGATACGGAGGGAAGCTGCAAGCGAGTATGACGAGGCATACGGAAGAAGGCAGCGGCTTGAAAGGGAAGAACGCCATGGTCGGTCACTTCTTTCAGCCTTCTCGATCCAAAAAACATACAAAACTTATACGAAGGGCCGTCGCGCGATTGATGATTCATGCGCGATTTTCACAAGCTGTCATCCGCGGGAAAAAAGTAGACTAAATGGTAGTCTAGCGGTACTTCGAGCTTCGAGCGATATACATATGCCTAGTCCAGAGGGACACCCGGCAATAGCAATAGAGATATTAGAATACAATTTATAGAGTGAAATCCAGCTTTTGCTGGATGTCCCCAGTAAGTACTACCGTACCGGTACCGTACCGGTACCGTACTACTATAATAGCTACTAGCGCGCGCAAACCGGAAAACAGAAAGATTCCTTTTCGACTACACAGTAGTGTAGACTGTAAGCACAAACTTTATACCTATTTTCTATTTTTAGTAGGACACTGTAAGTAGCTTTCTACCTGAAATCACCGTGACATCATAACCTCGTCGAACGTCCCTCCGCCCTCCGCAGATCAACGAAAGTAGAACCTACTTTTAGTCCATTCCAAAACTTCACTAGCTATCCGTCGGTTCAGCCCAAGGATAGCAAGGCTCGCCTGTGCCACAACTACTCCAGCACAGCCGCAGAGAGCATGCGATGGAAACCTTCAGTGCGTGAAAAGGCACCGGACGCATCGATTCGAGGGGACGCTACTGATACAGCCAGCAGCCAGGACTGGTTCAACAAACGTTCCAAGTCGTAGCTCTACTAGCTAGGAGAGAATAAGCTAATTAGTTATATCGACGGAGTGCTTTTGATACTGCGAGTTTCAACTGCAAGAGGAGCCCAGTCCAGACAGTGGAGTATGCGTTGGAATACGAGTTCAAGCAAAATATTCTGTGAGTTGATGAAGCCCGTGTCGTGCGACGTTCGATCTTTTCTGTTGCATGCCGCACGGAAAAGGTTCTTTCGGTCGAACACAGCTACTTTGTTGAGCTACTGTTGCCGGAAGAAGATGCAAAAGGCGCACAAGGAGGTGAAGGGCAAGAACAAGATGACCTGACCAGTGAAGCGATGCAGCGGCTGTGGCAATTTTTGGGAAAGAGATACATCGTCGGCGTCGTTTATGGTGACATTGACCGCCACCTGATCAGTCACGGGGACCGGTTGCGTGCTTTCAGGGGGCAGGCGGCAGTAGCAGTGCAGCTGCAAGAGGAAGATCAGGGAGGAGATGAGGAGCATGAGCATGTGGAAGACAGCATGGTGGACGGCGAGGAACAAGACGAAGCTGACAAGGAATATGCATGGGTAAGGTTGTCGGGCGCGACAACGAAGAGCATTGCGCATTGCACTGTCCTCGGCAATTTCATTCACCATAACGCGTTCCCAAGGACCACGAGTTAAGCTTGTATTTCTCCCGAGGGTTTACGGACACAACTTACTGGTGCTGCAAGAGTGCTTGCAGTGGTGTCAACTGAGTTGTGTGTGGTGTTGCGCTTTTGGTTCAACCGGGGCATTGGACTAGTAGAGACTACTAGTAAAGTAGTGAACATAACTTTTGATTAGTGCAGAAATATCATTATGGACGCATTCGCGGATGCCGCAAGATCAGTGATCGTCTCACCACAACAACTTGCACCAGAGGCTTAGCTACTCCTTTTGAACGACGACATTCCACTCCTCAATCGAATGACCCGTGACGATTCCGTTGCTTACATAAGGATCGACCTCAACAAAGGCTTTGGCAGATTCCTCGTCGTTGAAGATGAACATAGCTCCTGATGGCACGACTGCACCTGGCATCCCAATAGGTCCACCACTGAGGCACTTGCCTTCTTCAATCATTTGCTTGGCAATGTCCAAGTGTCCTTCTCGGTATGGTCCGCGTTTCTCTAGCACATCAGGTATGTATTCGTAACGAAGCAGGTACTGATTCGCAGCCAGAGAGGTGGTGGATGAGATGGATCTCGTTCCGACAGGGAGACTGCCTCTAGAGGCCACAAAGGCCAACAATGATGCGCTGCGTTGCAAAGAGCCCCACATTACAATAGAGGATAGAGGAATGAATTGTTGTGTTGTTGTTGTCATTCCGTCAAAATTTTCCCGTTTTTTAACGCTAACTTCCGGGTTTATTGTGGTCCGTTTCGCTCGACGTCGACAATCGACGCAATCGACAACGAAGATGGTTGCTATCATGCAAGTACGCTCTTTCGTTTCTTCGTTCACGGCCTGCCTCGTCGCTTCGTTCTCGATCAGCACCGAGCTTCTGCTGGCTGACCTCTGCTCATACTTATATCACCATGCCGTCTCTATACGAAAGCATTCGAGCCAATGTGAACGAGTCTGGAAGCGATTCGCGTGTCGAAGTGAACCAGCGCGCCCTGATTGATAAAATCCTGGCAAGGTACGCATCTGCAAATGCAATTTTCAGAGAGTGTTTGCAAAATTCAAACGACGCGGACGCTACCGACGCTGAGATATACTTTACCGTCAATGCAGCGGATGGGACTGTCCAGCAAGTCATGTACCGTAACAACGGACTGCCCTTTCGAACGCAGGATTGGAGCCGATTGAAGAAGATCGCCGAGGGAAATCCAGATGTTAGCAAGGTCGGAGCCTTTGGCGTGGGCGCGTATACCATGTTTAGTATCTGCGAAGAGCCACTGGTCATATCGGGTAAAGAAGCTCTCGCGTTTGTCTGGAAAGGAGACGCGCTGTGGACCAAGACGGCTCCGAATACCACTCACGATCCGAAATGGACTACCTTTGTCCTACCGTCTCGAGATCCCTACCCAATGCCAGACTTGGTGGAATTTGGTGAATTTCTCTGCGCTAGTCTGACATTTACCAAGTGCTTGAGGAAGATTCGCGTATTTGTGGATGAGAAAGAACGCTTGACTATTACCAAGACTCTGCGCCAGGAGCCGAGACCTGTGAAAACGCCCAAGGCTAGCTCTTGGTGGAAGAGCAATGGCGCAATTACGGCTTCTCCCAACGGTACATTCTTCTTGGGAAAGTCTGACGAGTCCATCCTAGAAAGCATCTATGAGGTGAATGTTGAACTAGATGGCGTCGAGTCGTCGGTCAAGGCCCGCTTTGTATCAGCTGTTGCAAAGACACGAATTCCAGCGGACATGGAGCGCAGGATGCACCGCGTCACCAAGAAGCAGCCCCCCAAACAGGTGACCGTTCAAATCTTTCTCAACGCCAAGGAGACAATTGGACGGCCGCAAAATGCGGCAGAACGAATCACTCAGTCTTTCTCTCCGCAGGCTGGGGCTGGGCGAATTTTTATCGGCTTTCGAACTTCGCAGACAACTGGCCTGGCAGCACACTTGTCTGCGCCATTTGTACCGACGGTGGAGCGCGAAGCGATGGATTTACAAGATGTCACCCTCAAAGTATTTAACACTGAGCTTTTGGAGTTTGCCGGTATTCTCATGCGACTCACGCTAGAACACACAATGAGCATTATTGATGTCGAATGGCAAGCTAATGCACCAGAGAGAGAAAAGCTTGAGAAGGAATTGAAAGAAGTGGCAAGAAAGGATAGGAACAAAACCAATGAGCGAAAGGTCGACGAAACGAAACAGCAAGCTGAAGGGGAAGGTCCGGATGCCACGGAGAAATTGTCCACGAGTGGTCTTATGGGTTTTGCACGATTTATGGCAAAGTAAGTGGTGTTTTCAACTGCGAACAAGAAGAAACATAAGGTATGTGACAGAAGCTCACCTTCTTTTCTAACTTTTGTCGAGTAGGAGTGCCAAGAAAAAGATTGTTTCCGTCATCAATACGGTCGATCAGATGATAGACGACGGCTCGGAACTGCTGAATCCGAAAGATCTGCGACCGCTCTCGACAGAGGAGCGTCAGGCAATCATGCTCATGCAGTCCTTTTGTCCACAGCAGTCGACACCAGACCCACAAGTTGGTACAGCGCTGGCACAGGGATTCTCTCGTTGTCTGTCCGAAATAGCACCTCCGGTCTTGACTCGATCGGGTGTCGTCCGAGGAGACCAGGCAAGGCTACCTCGCGATGGGATCGAAGGTTTCGTGGAAGAGAACGTCATTCGCAGCGTGGTTTTCAGGAATACAGAAGAGTACCACACTGTCATCGCTCGATGTCGGCAGCTTGATCTATCTGATCTGCTCTCTTCTGTCTCGACAGAGATTCTTGAAGAGGAGAGAGCTGTCTTGCTAATAAAATGGTGGACAAAGTATTGCCGTGGAGTCAACACAAGGATCTACTCTCACGGAATAGCATTGAAGGACGCCATTCGTTTCTACCCATCTGATGCCATCGGGGATGGCAGCAGAGTGCCAGATGAGCGATTGATCGTCTCTCTCAAAGACTATGTGTTTTACGTAGAGAAAGAATCACCGCTGCTTGGCAGAACGTTGCCCCTCGCTGCATCTGTGATTCCACCTGCATTACAAGAGATAATCGGAATGTCTACCCTTGCAGACTCCTCGCTGCAGCCTTGGTTTAGCCCCTTCCCTATTGTAATTTGGACTGAATTTATCAGTACCCACAAGTGCATGACCGCTGGTGTACCAGAAGATGAGGCAATGAGGCTCGAAGTCCTCGAAATTTTACACCAGGAATACTCGAGACTATCATCATCGGACAAGTTGGTCTTTTCTGACTTTTGTCGTGCCTCACTGGGTGAAAAGCGTTGTATCCCTTTCGACTCTGATGAGCCTACGCAGTACGCAGCCGAAAGGCCTTCCGACTTGTACCTTTACTCGGCCGAACTAAAGGCTTTCGAAGGAATAGGCTCTTTCTATAAGGTGTCCGAGTCGCTCAAGAATGTTGGTGTTACCGAGAACTTTCTACTTGCATTAGGGGTGCGAAAGAGTGTGTCAATCGACTTCTTATTCGAAAATCTGACAACACTTAAGTGGTGTGACGATCCGCGGCCTCTAATCAAGTACTTGCGGTCTGCGACTCTAACAATAGAGGATCTGGCGAAGCTCTCTGGCACGCAGTACCTTCCCGCTGAGAATGATACACGAACGTACGCGCCGTCTGAACTATATCTCCCGAACCTCGACTTGCGCAAGTTTCCTTTTGTCAAGACGTTACAATGGCCATCCGAGTCTGACGTATCGGAGCGTTCAGAGAGCGGCAAATTCCTGGTGAAACTGGGGATGAAGACTCTGCCCCCGCTTGTTGCAATCCTCACCTATCTATCCGAGGTCAAAGACGACACTGAACGATCAAAAGGTCTTGACTTTCTCTGTGATCGACTTGGACCTCATGGTGTGTACCATGAAGAGTACTCAAGGATGCGCCCATCCCAGAAAAAGAAGTTTCGGATCGTGCCCTGTGTTACAAAAGAGCCATTTGACGAGAGCAAGGAATCCAGCGTGCTCTTTGCTCCAATTTCATGTTATTCCGAAGAAATCTGTTGTGTCATGGGCTTCCCGGTGATTGACCCAAAGCTTGGCAACAGCGGCAAACTTTATGGTAGCCTTCTCCAGTGCGCTCCAGAGCCAGAGGCAAACGAGCTTATTCATCAGCTTTCATATTTGGTGAAAGCAGCCACCTCGACTGAAAGTGTCACGTCACAAAGTATCAATGCCAAGTTTGCAGGGATATTCAAATATTTGTCCCACAGAAGCTCGGAGTTCGGCCCATCGGTGCTGGATGCCTTGAAACGAGAAAGCTTCATTCCATGCTACGTGGAAGGAACTCTAAAATGGTACAGACCTGACCAGGTATTCTTCCGGCGAACGGACGGGGCAACTGATGCCGTGACAGAAGAGCTCTTTCACCTCGTGGACTTTAGTCCATTCTTGGCAGCGAGCGGTGGTGAGTTTCATAGTATCAATTGCGCTCTCTGAGTTTGTTCGCTGTGATCTAACATTCCCCTTTCGTATTGTAGTAAAACAGGAGGCAACCACCGAGGATATCTTCAAGCTGCTGATACAGGCGCCCCAGAGCGTCCTTGCCATTCTCGGGAGTGAGCAGAAATACCGTTCGTTGCTCCGAAGAGTCGCAGCAAATCCTCCTTTCTCTCGTGTATCATCTCAGATTCGAAGCTCCCCCTTTCTCTTGGCATACAGTCTTAAATCGACCGAGAAGAAGGAAGGCGCGCCTGTGGATTCGACTACATTTCGTTTGGCGAAAGCTGATGACATATTCATAGTCGACAACTCTGTGTTCGGCCGGATGTTTATTGTTGATCGTGCGCCACCAGAATCGGATCTCCAGGATTTCTACGCTATGCTTGGATCCAAATACATATCAAAATCAGTAGATCGCCGCTTCGAAGTAGCTGGGCGGGCAAACGAGGACACAAGCTTGACTCGGGCTCTCAAAGAGCGAATCCTCGAGCGAAGCCCTTTGCTGGTATCGCCCAGTGTGACGTCGCGGCCGTTGGTGAGCGACGCCGCCTCGATTCTGAGCGAGAATAGACTTACCATTTTCGAAGCACCAAGTTTGATGGCCGTCTATTCACTTGGTGGTGTGACACGTCGTAGTAGTACAACATGCTTCTCAAGGAACGTAAGCGGCCTGGGGGCGAATAAAAACGCAATCTACGTGGTGGACGCCTTCGACTGGTTTGACGTTGGGTACGCCATTGGTGATTTGATTCTAAAGCGCTGTCAGCTGGAAGATGCGTTCTTTATATCAAGTCTTCTCGAGGCTCCCCTGGATCAGCTACGTGCGCGTGGCTTTCCAGTCGACCGTATCCTAAAGCCAGCTCCTGCCCTTGAATTGGCGCCCGTGGTCATCCCTCCCCCAGTCCCGACCAGAACTGATGCACCTTCTGGAGGGCCCCAGCAAGCTGCACCAGATAAACCGAAAAGCCAACCTTCAGCAACCCTTGCTGCAGCCTCTGCGGCCTCCGCCCAGAATGCAAATACGCAACAGGAATCGGAGTCAGAAGGGTTTGAGCAAATTATGAAACAAATGTACCCCGATGCGGACGAGAACTACATTCGTGCGGCTCTAGGAAAGAACGCATCTCTAGACGATGTGCAACGTCTAGCTACTAATATGTCGTCTGGCAACTATCCGAAGAAAGAGACCTCGTCAGACTCCGCTGCCCAAGAACAAGGATCGACGAAAGATGACGAGTTTCCTAAAAAGAAGAAGGCCGGCTTGCGTAGTAGACTTGGGCGGGCTCTCGGCGGATTGAAAGGAAGTGGTGCTACTGGTAGTGGGTCGGGTGCTCCTCCACCCACGCCTCCACAAGCATCTACGGCCGGTGGACAGAGCCAATCATCTGACACTTCTGGGGGTGACGTAGGCCCCGCAGGACCAAGCACAGGGACTCATCACGAATCTACCAGCCCGGTGTCGGCCGCCGCCGACGCTCAATCCCAGAACAAATTGGATGAAATGCTGCAGAATACAGTGAATGCTTCGACAAATGTCAACCGTCAAGGTGTTCAGTCACAACAGACACAGCTGGCATCTATTCCGAAAGAACTCGATCGTGGTGACACATGTGAGGTGGTTCCTGGGCATTCTCTCAAACCGTTCCCAGGACCGAGGGGCAGCGCAAAGACTCAGAATGGTATCCGTGTCTTCTCCTCACGCTCCATACCTGGTTCTGAAGTGTTCTTGACCGAAAATCAAGAATCGCTAGAAGCTTTCGCACTCGTGCTGGAGCGATTGAGCTCGGTGTATAGATTACAGCTCGATTCTATTGCCATATTTCATGATCCTTCTGGTGGAACGATTGCTTTCAACAGCAATCGGGCTCTTCACTTCAACGTTCGATTCTTTCATGCTCTTCATTTCCTACAAGGCAAGCATCTCAATAGCGATTGCTATTCTTACTGGTTCGTGACAACTGCCCACGAGCTGGCTCACCATTTGGTGCACGCACACTCGAAAGAGCATGGGTTTTACACAGAGAGCTACATGTCTCTGTACTTGCCCAAACTGATGGAGGCTCTAGGTAGAGATTTTAAGTAGACTACGTTCTGTAGTAAAGTGATAAAGATTCATTTGTCTAAAAGTAGTAACGTGCTGTATGCGACAACCGGATCGCTGGCTACTGCAGGCTGCATGTTCAGGAGAGGAGATAGTAGTTCGTTTGAAAAAAATAATACGGCAAACAAACTGTACCCTCCGAATGTTGGTAACCTTTTGTTTGGTGCTGGGGTCCGTCGCACGCCTGGCGTAGGCGGTAGTCCCAGCCACGACCCTATTGATAGCCCTGAGGGGGACGGCCGTGTATGTACGCGAGTACGACATTCGCCGTTTTGGTGGGTCTGGGGAGACAAGAGGACAAAGTCGGGGGCCGCACCGAGGTTTGCGGGTAAACGGACGGTCCCGTACGGCAACATCCCCACAGAGAGAACGTTTTCCCTACACGAAGCCAGCAGCCACGGCAATATATTGACCGAAACCGAGCGGCAACGCGTGCGCCGTTGAAGCCCGTTTTTCGCTTGGCAATCATACAACTATGATAGGGTAACAACGAGCGTCGCCCCACGGTCCGTGGCCTAGCTCGTAGGGGGGTGTTGATACGCTCCGTAGGCATGCCTTGGGCCGGACCAAGCGGGTCCAACTCCATCCGTGTCGTCGGTTGTAAGTAAGTTACGTACGTAACTGTCTTGGGCCGGACCAAACGGGTCCCCTTCCGCGTCGTCGGTGTCGGTTGTAAGTAATCTCAATGTCGCGAGACAATGTCGCGAGACAATGTCGCGAGACAACGTCACCGCGAAACAACGTCACATTCTCCTCGTCCGTGTTGTTCCCATCAAGGACGCCACTGGACATAATTCCATCTAGGACGCCACTGAACATATTCTCAGTCTTGCATCCGCGACGGCACTAAACAAAATTCCATCAAGGACGCCACTGAACATTTCTGTCTTGCATTTAAAACCTCACGTCACGTCCACCGTAGGGTTTGCAACAAGAACGCGTAGATCCATCAGTTCTTCCAGCAAACAGAAAAACATGGTAGGGTCCGTGTAGATCCACCCACCGGTTCGGCGGGTCCACGTCCAGCAAACAGAAAACCATGGTGGGGTCTGTGTAGATCCACCGGCTCGGCGGGTCCACGTAGACAGAAAAAACATGGTGGGGTCCGTGTAGATCCACCGGTTCCATCGTAAATAGGCTAGATCCACCGGTTCGGCGGGTCCGCGTAGTAGATCCATCGGTTCCAGCAAACAGAAAAATATGGTGGGGTCCGTGTAGATCCACCGGTTCCATCGTATATAGGCTAGATCCACCGGTTCCACATCGTAAAATCGTAAATAGGCTAGATTCACCGGTTCCACAGTAGGCTTGTTTGTCGGGGTCCGTTGCGCCGTGTCCCACCGTAGGGTTTGCAACAAGAACGCGTAAGATCCATCAGTTCTTCCAGCAAACAGAAAAACATGGTAGGGTCCGTGTAGATCCACCCACCGGTTCGGCGGGTCCACGTCCAGCAAACAGAAAACCATGGTGGGGTCCGTGTAGATCCACCGGCTCGGCGGGTCCACGTAGACAGAAAAAACATGGTGGGGTCCGTGTAGATCCACCGGTTCCATCGTAAATAGGCTAGATCCACCGGTTCGGCGGGTCCGCGTAGTAGATCCATCGGTTCCAGCAAACAGAAAAATATGGTGGGGTCCGTGTAGATCCACCGGTTCCATCGTATATAGGCTAGATCCACCGGTTCCACATCGTAAAATCGTAAATAGGCTAGATTCACCGGTTCCACAGTAGGCTTGTTTGTCGGGGTCCGTTGCGCCGTGTCCCACCGTAGGGTTTGCAACAAGAACGCGTAAGATCCATCAGTTCTTCCAGCAAACAGAAAAACATGGTAGGGTCCGTGTAGATCCACCCACCGGTTCGGCGGGTCCACGTCCAGCAAACAGAAAACCATGGTGGGGTCCGTGTAGATCCACCGGCTCGGCGGGTCCACGTAGACAGAAAAAAGATGGTGGGGTCCGTGTAGATCCACCGGTTCCATCGTAAATAGGCTAGATCCACCGGTTCGGCGGGTCCGCGTAGTAGATTCATCGGTTCCAGCAAACAGAAAAATATGGTGGGGTCCGTGTAGATCCACCGGTTCCATCGTATAGGCTAGATCCACCGGTTCCACATCGTAAAATCGTAAATAGGCTAGATTCACCGGTTCCACAGTAGGCTTGTTTGTCGGGGTCCGTTGCGCCGTGTCCCATCCTCGCAGTGTGTGTGTGTGTGTGTCAGGGTTGCACCGTGTCACATGTCAGGATATATTGCGCCGTGTCCTCGCAGTGGCTTCAGATGACTTGTCAGGCAGGGTTGCACCGTGTCACAAAATGAAGTTGATTTAAAGGTTCCTTGATGTCGGAGCTCCCCCAGAGCTCCCATAGCTCGCAGAGCTCCCCCATAGCTCGCAGAGCTCCCCCATAGCTCGCAGAACTGGCATCCTCTTTAGTAGTGACCAGGGGCCGTAGCGTCGTGGCATCCTCTTTAGTAGTGACCAGGGGGCGTAACGTCGTGGTCATGGGAATATGGATTGCATTCTAATAATGGCCACATCCGTAACAAACAGTGCCAGTACCAGGTACTTGCATGAACTTAGACAGTACCAGGTATGACGTACTACAGTACGTCATAGGAGTGCGGTGCGGTACGGATCGTGTCGTACCGCGTGGATAATAAAATGAGTGAACTTCTTCAGCGTTGTATATTGTATAGAACCTTTTTACCAGAAAAGGGCGATTAGGCCAGAGACTTACTTGCACACGGGATGTTGGAGCTCTAGTGTCACGTGTCAGGATATATTGCGCCGTGTCCTCGCAGTGGCTTCAGATGACTTGTCAGGGTTGCACCGTGTCACAAAATGAAGTTGATTTAAAGGTTCCTTTATGTCGAACTGGTTAAAAGAATAGATGCATTTTCTCAGAAAGAAAAACAACCGAAGCCCCGAACAATTTAGTCAATCCTAATTTAATCCCTGATAACACATTTATTTATGTTACTAAATATCTCAATCTTAGGCAATCTTTTCGTTTTCACCGTTTCACTTTTGTCGAAAGTTTTGGTGTCTATATAACAAACAGAAAGCAACGTTTAGCGAGTGTAGAAACCCGAAAAATGTATTTAGAATGGCAGTTGATAGTACATTTATTTATGTTGCTACATATCTCAATCTTAGGGAATCTTTTCGTTTTCACCGTTTCACTTTTGTCGAAAGTCTTGGTGTCTATATAACAAAAATAAAGCAACGTTTAGCGAGTGTAGAAACCCAAAAAATGTATTTAGAATGGCAGTTGGTAATAGGGTTATGTGAATTACAAATGCAGATTTGCCTTTCTATTTATCCTAAGTTCGATGCTTTCTTTTTATTGCTTATGCTTCGTATGAAGGAGTATTGAGTTCATGATAAACAGAGCCTTTCATTACTATAACTCTCTGGAGTTCATATTTCAAAAGAAAGGAACTTGATTTAACTTAAATGCCAAGGTTTTGGTTCTAGCTAGCACTCTGGAAGGCGTTGAATTCAATTCAATTCTTTATACAAAGTAGTGATGTTAGATTATCGAAGGAAGCCCTCTCGCTACCATAACTCTCTGGAGTTCATGTTTGAATTAAACGTCTTTAAATGATGGTTTTGGTTCTAACTAGCACTCTGCAGCGCTTTAGATTCAATTCAATTAATAGTCAAATCCATCAGCCTTTCACTTTTTTTGTCTCAAGCCATAAAGTTTTTCTTTTGCCAAGCCATTAGAGTAAATCGTCTAGATGGAACGCTTATTATCATCACTTTATTGATCATTGTGTAATCGAACACGCACACGTGCAACGCTTTTAAGTATCGACTCAATGGAACAAATACATTTCGATCGAATCTATCATCCTTAAGATATTTATTTTCTAATCTCAAGCTTTATTTGACACTATATTTTTTAATATTAAGCTATCTTATACACATAGCACGCACAGCCTTAGTGAGTCTAATTTGACTTCAGTAGTTTTGCTATTCTAATCTCAAGCTATTTTGCCTTTTTTGTTTTCGAATCTCCATTTCTCGTTATCACAGCTTGATTAAATATCATTTTACTTGAGTTTGCGTCAATTTCAAGCTACCTTATATTTTTTCTAATCTCAAGCTATTTTTTTCTAACCTCAAGCTTTCTCTTAACACACAGCACGCGTAGTAAATATCATTGACTTGAGTCAGCGTCAATCTCAAGCTATCTTCTATTTATTATCTCTAACCTCAAGCTTTCTCTTAACGCACAAAAAGCATACTTGAGCAACCGTCATGCAAGATGGGACACGGCAAAAGAGACCAGGACAAACTAGCGTAGTGCAACGACAAACAAGCCTTTTTACGATGGACTGCGTGTTCTAATCTCAAGCTATATATTTATATATATTTACTTACCTTAAGCTATTTTGTAGCACACGACCACATTATCTAATCTTAACCTATCTTGTATTTATTTTCTAACCTCAAGCTATCTTTTAAGACACAACACACAAAACTAAACATTTTCTAATGTAAATATTTCATAAGCCCAAGCTATCTTTTAACATACAACAAGCACCCTTGCACATTTTCTAATCATAAGCTATATCTTATGTTTATTTTCTAACCTCAAGCTATTTAAACTCATAGTATCGTTTAACACGCAACACACTTGAGCATTTAAACTCATAGTACCGTTTAACACGCAACACACTAGAGCAAGCGTTATTTGCACACTTGTACATTTTCTAATCATAAGATAGACTAAGCTATATCTTATATTTATTTTCTAACCTCAAGCTATTTTAACATCATACTATCTCGTTTAGCACGCCCACTTGAGCAAGCGTTATTTGACGCCACTGGGACAGGACAAACAAGCCTAGCGCAGCGGACCCCAACAAACTATCTCGTTTAGCACGCCCACTTGAGCAAGCGTTATTTGACGCCACTGGGACAGGACAAACAAGCCTAGCGCAGCGGACCCCAACAAACGAGGACAAACAAGCCTAGCGCAGCGGACCCCGACAAACAAGCCTACTATCCTAGCGCAGCGGACCCCCGACAAACTAGGACTTTGACGCCACTGGGACAGGACAAACAAGCCTAGCGCAGCGGACCCCAACAAACGAGGACAAACAAACCCCGACAAACTAGGACTTTGACGCCACTGGGACAGGACAAAACAAGCCTAGCGCAGCGGACCCCAACAAACGAGGACAAACAAGCCTAGCGCAGCGGACCCCGACAAACAAGCCTACTATCCCTAGCGCAGCGGACCCCGACAAACTAGGACAAACAAGCCTACCGCAGCGGACCCCGACAAACAAGCCTAATTTACGAATTGCGAATACTATACTGAATCACTGATTGAATTTACGAATACTGAATCACTGATTGATTGATTTTGTTGCTAGACTACTGTTGATTTTGTTGCTATTTTGCAGCCTAATTGCGAATACTATACTGAATCACTGCTTGAATTGACGAATACTGAATCACTGATTGATTGATTTTGTTGCTAGACTACTGTGATTTTGTTGCTATTTTGCAGCCTATTTATGATGGACGCACACAC
>Ga0307978_1001257_pt1 | contig 19328 bp, 24 predicted proteins | sample OrgLakmetage1056_FD_203151 | JGI IMG/M metagenome (GOLD analysis project Ga0307978, IMG submission 203151) | Saline water microbial communities from Organic Lake, Antarctica - #1056 | ecosystem: Environmental > Aquatic > Non-marine Saline and Alkaline > Saline | place: Antarctica: Organic Lake...
GGGCTTCGCCGAAGACGGCTACCGGGTTGTTATGAACTGTGGCGAAAGCGCCGGCCAAACCGTATTTCACATTCACCTGCACCTGCTGGCCGGTAAACCTATGGGATGGCCGCCTTATTCTGACAAAGTGAAGGAGGCGTGACGCTTGCGCAGTCAGAGCGATTGACGAACAGAAAAGTAAAACGAGGTTGAATTCACCAACAGCTTACCGCCTTCCCATTGCGCAATATATTCTCGCTTTGCTAAGGGCTGTTGACAGTTCACATTGGTAGCCATAGAAACGCGTAAGCCAGTGACACGGTGCTCATAGTGACGAATCAGTTTGTCATATTGGATGGCGACGGCCCGATAATGCTTGAGTCTGGCAAACGCGTTCTCCACCAGATGTCTGAACTTGTACAACAGCCAGTCGAGTCCCTTGTTGCTCTTGATCGAATTTTTCTTTCTGGGAATAGTAACGCTTATTCCGAAGACTTTTCCCTTGTCACGTATTATCTGGCTGTCGTAGCCACCAGCGGCTCCGGCACTGCTCTGGTGTGCTTTCACATAGCAGCCATCAATGAAGACCCTTTCCAGATCGGAGTCTGTTCTCAGCACGTTGAAGAGCTTTTTCCAGATGCTTTTTTTCGATCAGCAATTGAACACCTTGTAGGTGGGATACCATTTGCCGAAATGCCCTGGCAGATCTCTCCAAGGTCCAGCGGTCCGCATTCTGAACAGAATACCTACGATTGTTCTGCACAGACCTGCTTTGTTATACAGACTGAACTTAAGCAACATTTCTCTCAGCTTGGACCACAGCTTCTCTGTGAGCATGTATCTGGGCATTGCGGGCTCGTATGATTGTTTTTTCGAAACTTCATTATACGAGCTTGCTATTACCTTTCAAAGACTTGTGAGCAATTGTCAACAGACCCTAGAACAGATAAAAGAAACCTGGCTGACTGTCGCAAACAGATTGATAGGTTAAGCTCTATAGTTGCAGCCTGGAATAGTCGTATCGAAGATTTTCTGGATGAGATTGACCAACTTAAAGCTGGAAAGATTTTTCCAAGAAGTAGTAGCGGGTTTGATCGATAATTTGGCAGAAAAGGTCAATTTTGATTTATAAATGTGAGTTCGATTCATCTATAATGATATGTAAATTTTATAGCCATGTGTATAGGCTGAAGTTATGGATAAAACTATTTTTTTCTTAGCATTTCTTACTATTGTATTTTTTGGCATTGGCGTATTCACCACTGTTGTAGGTGTAAGGGCGCGCAATGATTGGAAAGAAGAGTCACAACAAAGGCTTATAGGTACAGAAGGTTTCAGCAAAAATAACTTTATTCGGAGAATTTCCCCAAAAGATGATTAACTCCGAATGCTGGCAGTTTCAGATGATTATGAAAAAATGTCATTCATGAGTTATGAAAATGCTGCTATCGTTAACCAAATAATCATAAACTCGAATCAGCTTCTTGAATTTGAAACCCAAAGTATCGAAGGAAAAACTGTGAGCCAAATAACAGGCGGAGGAGCTGCGGTTATTGTGGCCAGCGGCTTGGCTTTTGGAAGCATTGGTGCCTTAGTTGGCGCAACCACAGCCAAAAGAGAATCTAGTAAATCAGGCAGCACAAAAGCTAATTTGGTTTTTGTTCACACTGGAGGTAAATTTCCTCATTTTACTATTAAAATTGAATCAGAAAGTCCGAGCGCACTAGGGCCTGTTGACAATTCACACTGGTAGCCAGAGAAATGCACAAGCCAGAGAGACGATGCTCTCATAATTTCGAGCCAGCTTGTCGTATCGGATGGCAACGGCACGATAGTGCTTGAGTCTAGACGCATTCTCGACCAGGTGTCTGAGCTTATACAAATGCCAGTCGAGCCCCTCGATTCCCTTTATCGAGTTTTTCCTTCTGGAGATAATAACGCTTATTCCGAGGGCTTCGCCCTTGTTCCGTATTATCTGGCTGTTGTAGTCTTTATCCGCTATCAGTAACTGCACAGCGTCAATTTTTTCGATGATTGTTGGCGCTTCAGTGCAGTCATTGATGTGAACGCCTGTGATGGTGAATGCCTCTGGCAAGCCGTAAGCATTCACCGCCAGATGCACCTTGGAGGTGTCGCCAGCCCTGCTTTTACCAATATTCTCGTCGTAGCCACCCGCGGCTCCGGCATTGTGTTGGTTTGCTTTCACAGAGCGGCCATCAATGAAGACCCATTCCAGATCGGAATCTATTTTCAGCACGTTGAAGAGCTTTTTCCAGAGGCTTTTTTTCGACCAGTAATTGAAAATTTTGTAGACAGAATTCCATTTACCGAAATGCTCTGGCAGATCTCTCCAGGGCACACCGGTTCGCATTCTGAACAGAATGCCTTCGACTGTTTTGCGCAGACCCACCTTGTTACACAGACTGAATTGAAGCAATATTTCTCTTATCTTGAACTACAACTTCTCTGTGAGCATGTATCTGGGCATTGCGAGCTCGTATGATTGTTGATTCGAAACTTCAAAATACTATTTTTCTGTTATCTTTCAAAGGCCTATGGTCAATTATCAACAGACTCTAGTCAAATTAAACTGTTCCTCTAAGTCTTTAATACATTATGAAGCGGTTCTCGTGAGTAATTTTGTAATTCGCCATAGGCATGGCTACGAAATCCCTTGACACGTTATTGTCTATTGTTGACAATACTTATAGACAGTAAGAGGTAAAAATGATGGATATACATGAGATGTCGGCGGTGCAGATTCGAAAGTTGATGGGAGCCCATGCTCTCTCGCCGTTCGAAATCATGCAGCACTTCATCAGCCGCATAGAACTTCTGAATCCCTTACTCGTAGCGTTTTGCGACACACGCTTTGAAGCAGCTTTGGACGAGGCTCGAGCCGCGGAAAAGCAACTGATGCGAGCCGATGTCTTGCCACCGCTGTTTGGTTTGCCGATCGGCATCAAGGATATGAACGACGTCGCGGGCTTGCGCACGACCTACGGCTCGGAACTCTACTGCAACAATGTGGCTAAAAGTGATGAGTTTATTGTCAAGCATTTGAAACAACAGGGTGCGATCGTGGTCGGCAAGACCAATGTTCCTGAACTGGGCTTCGGAGCCACCAGTTCGAACCCCTTGTGGGGAACAACCTGCAATCCACACAATATCTCTTACACCGCCGCCGGTTCCTCGGGTGGCACGGCAGTGGCACTGGCTGCTGGTTTAGTGCCGCTAGGCATGGGCTCAGACTTTGCTGGCAGTCTTCGTACACCTGCTTCGTTCAATGGCATTACCGGTATTCGTCCATCTACAGGCACGGTCAGCAGCAAACGGCGAGCTTTCGGCTTCTCACCATTCAATGTCGAGGGGCCGATGGGGCGAAATGCACGTGATGCTCGGTTACTACTGGGTGCTATGGCTAGTGCCGAAGTCTTCGATCCGCTGGCCTATCCTCGCGATACGCTATTCGATTATGCACCGCGAATCGTAGATCTTGCTGGGCTGAGGATTGCGATCTCAGAAGATCTTGGGTTTGCACCGGTAGACAATGCTGTGCGGGTCGACTTTCGTCACAAGATGAAAATCGTCAGTCAGTGGTTTGCTTCAGCTGATGTCGATAATCCGGACTTGTCATTGGTAGAGAGCACACTTGAGGTCATGCGTAGCCTCGAGTTCGTTCACGACTTCAAGGCAATTTACGACAAGGACAAAGAGTCGCTGGCAGAGAACGTTCAATACGAAGTTGAACGAGCAATGCAGCTCAATATCGAAGACGTTGCCCGTGCCACAGGGGATCATTCGCGAATTCACAGGCAATCCCAGGCATTCTTTGAAAACTACGATCTGCTGATTACTCCCGCGGCTTCTGTTTCTCCGTTTCGACACGAAGAACTTTGGCCGCGAGAGATCAACGGCGAAACCATGTCCAACTACTTGCGTTGGGAGGCCATTGCCTACGGGGTCACTCTGATGGGCAATCCATCCGTTGTCATTCCAGCTGGCACCGGCCCCACAGGATTGCCGACAGGCATTCAACTGATTGGCCGACTGCACAGCGACGCACGTCTGAGCGAAATTGCTGTTGCACTGGAAGATATGTTCGAGACAGATGAGTTGTTGCGTCAGCCACGACCAGATCTTTACGCACTTGAAACGCTAGCAAAGAGTCCTGAATCCAGATACAGCCAGAACCAAGATCGTTCAAACATCAGAAAACCTTAACCAAAGAAGGGTGATAGTACTATGAAGAAATTGATCCAAACGCTGACGGCAATTGCGTTGTTGTCGACGACTGCACTGGTGGTGCAAGCGGCAAGCCTTGAGCAGATCAAGGCCAGTGGAGAGCTAAAGTTTGGACTGGAAGCTCAGTACCGACCGTTCGAATTTCGTAATGATAAGAATGAGATCATCGGCTATGACATCGATCTCGGCACAGCATTTGCCAAATCGATCGGCGTCAAAGCAGCACCTGTCGATACCAACTGGTCTACGGTTCTGCAGTCATTGTATAACGGCGATTTCAATATGATTCTCGGCGGCATGACCGCTACGGAAAAACGCTTTGCGAAAGTAAATTTCTCGGTACCCTACATGGACGCAGCCTCCGGCATCATGTTTGTCGATGGAGGTGCAGCAAACTTCGCCGCTCTTGATGGTAAAAGCGTTGCTGCCGGAGCCGGTACACCGCAGATTCAGCAGATGCAGGATTGCGCCGCATTAGTAGGTATTGAGTTCAAAGGAGACATTCAGACTCTCGATAACGATGCCTTGGCCTACCAAGCTATGAAGACTGGCCGAATTGATGCTTATGCGTCTACCATCGTGTCTTTGCTCGAAGGTCAAAAAGCCGTTGAAGGGCTCTCAGCAACGCCGTGGAATTGCGACGGTGCTTTTCCTGGCGAGTGGACAGCCGCAGCATTTCGCAAGGGAGACGAAGAGCTTCGCGGTGCATTCAATGACTTTATTGCAGATGCCAAACAAAGTGGATTACTTAAAGAGTTGCAGATGAAGTGGTTTGGTCAGTCCTTCGTCAATAGTATGCCTGACGAAGCGCCCACATGGTAAAATGACACCCGTCCGCTAAACAAGACTCAGCTGATGCGGCATTGTCGACTTCAATCTCGATGATGCCGTATTAATCGATCGCTCCGCGTCCAAGAGCCATTGAAAGAGGATTACTGAACGTGAACCTGACTTACATGTTCGACGTCCTTGTCCGTTTGCTGCCGGCACTCGGTTTGACGATTGCGCTGTCGATCACCGCATTACTCATCGCTACGCCGATTGGCCTTTTACTAGGCTCGTTCCGAGCCTCGAGCTCATCGTCGGGGATCATTGCCCGCCTGCTCGACGTCTACATTTTTTTCGTCCGTGGCACACCAATACTGGTGCAGATATTCATTGTGTATTTTGTGCTGCCGGCATTGGGTGTCAAGTTAGCCCTTTTCTGGATGGGTGTTCTAGCCCTAGTGTTCAACTCTGTTGGTTATCAAATTGAGATCGGCAGGGCAGCTGTCCAGTCTGTAGCTAAAGTTCAATGGGAGGCTTCCAGAGCCCTTGGATTTGATGATCGAAGCACACTTTTCAAGTTTATCATGCCGCAAGCCGCTCGACGCATGGTCGGACCGGTAATGAATGAGCTGTCACAGTTGATCAAGGCGTCCAGTGTTTTGTCGATAATCACCTTGTTTGAACTTCATAAGTCAGCTGAGTCTATTATCTCGGCCGATTTTCGTTTTGTTGAAGTACTGGTTGTTGAAGGATTTCTGTACTTCCTGTTCATTTATACACTGAGCTTTTTCGCTGTTCGGCTCGAGCGCAGGCTGTCCAGCTCTGATGGTTTGGTGGAACAGCGATGAGCTTCGACTGGCTTTCTTTCTGGGAATTTCTGCCGCGCATGCTGCAGGCAGCTCTGGTGACCGTCCAAGTCAGTGTGCTGGCCGTTGGTTTCTCGTGCTTGCTGGCTCCGCCATTGACGATTATTCGACTGATCGCGCCTTGGCCAGCACGTGTTGTCGTTGGCGTGTTTGTGGAAATTGTCCGAGGCATACCGCCGCTAGTGATTATCGCGTTCGTTTATTTCGGTCTGCCAGCCATCGGCCTGATGTTCGATGGATTCTGGACTGGAGTCGTGGCGCTGACAATCGTCGGTGTAGCCTACGCTGTTGAGATCATGCGCAGCGCCATCGAAAGTCTGGGGCGCGGTCAGCGTGAGGCAGCGCTTGCCTTGGGATTTCCAGTATGGCGTACCTACCTGGAATTGTTGTTCCTGCAGGCACTGAAGCGCACCTTGCCACCGCTGACCAATGAGCTTGCCAATGTCATTAAAGCATCGGCCTTGCTATCGGTGATTTCGGTACACGAGATCACGCAAGTGGGCAATGCTTTGATATTCGAAACTTTTGTCGTCGCGGAAATCATGGTGCAGATGACAATTCTGTATCTGATTATCGTTGGTGCCTTGTCAACTCTGTCCCGTAAACTAGAAAGTCGTCTTGTATGAATGAAACTACTGAACAGACCCACCCACAACCATTGCTGAACGTGACCGGATTGTCAAAACATTTTTGTGACTTCACTGCACTGCATAATATCGATCTGTCGCTCGCCGATGGCGAACGACTGGTCATCTGTGGCCCTTCTGGTTCAGGCAAATCGACCTTGATTCGCTGCATCAATCAACTCGAATCGCATGACAGTGGACAAATCGAACTGCAAGGCCAGCGCGTCGGAAAAGCTCCACGGGATTTGGTCATGTTGCGTCGACGTGTAGGCATGGTATTCCAGCAGTTCAACCTGTTCCCGCACCTGTCGGTCCTGGATAACATCACCGCCGCGCCTCGCAAATTGCTTAACTTGGACAAAGCGGCAGCAGAACACAAAGCTTTGGAGCTACTTGCGCGGGTTCAGCTTGTTGACCAGTCGGCCAAGTTTCCAGCGCAATTGAGTGGTGGGCAACAGCAACGGGTTGCTATCGCCCGTGCATTGGCGATGGATCCGGTTCTTATGCTATTTGATGAGCCCACCTCAGCGCTCGATCCCGAGATGATCCGGGAAGTACTAGATGTTATGCGTGAGCTCGGTGAACAAGGCATGAGCATGATTGTGGTTACTCACGAAATGCAGTTTGCACGACAGGCCGCCGATCGTATCGCCTTCATGGACCATGGCCAGATACTGGCGATCGAGACACCGGAAGATTTCTTTGATAATCCTTCGCAGCCGCGACTAAAACGTTTTCTCGACAATATTTTGCAGCATGAACGTGAGGTATAGCAATGAAAGGCGATCTAGGACGAGTAGCTTTTATCTGGCCAAGCGACGGGCTCAATGACGACGAGTTTCTGGCTTACCTGCCCGATGATGTTGCTTGGCTTGTAAACCGGTTCCCAGGCACACTCGAGAATCACTCATTGGATATAGAGACGTTCAAGGCCAGTGCCGATTTGAAACCCATGGTAAGTGCTGCGCACATGATGCACAGCGTCCGGCCAGATGTCGTGGCGCTGGGCGATCATGCCGGATCGTTTATTAACGGCAAGGGCTCCGACCTCGAACAACGCGATGCGTTGACAGAAGCTTGTGGCGCAGCACACGGCACGACGGTATCTACGGCGCTCATCAGAGTTCTGCAACACTTTAACTGGCAACGTGTGTCGGTGTGCTCGCCTTACACTGAAGAGGTTACCAATAAGGGTCTGCACTTCCTTCGCCAGCACGGCATTGAGATCGCCGCGGTTGAAAGCATTGAGTTGTCTGACGAACATGCCATTGCCGGCCAAAAGTTTGCAGATTGGACTAAGTCCTTGCGTCGAATCGATCGACCCGATGCAGCGGCCCTAGTGATCTTTGGTGGTGGATTACATCTGGCCAGTATGTTGAATGATCTCGAGGTCAGCATTGGCAAGCCGATAATCCCGGCAACTACAGCGCTAGTCTGGGATGTGTGTCGTTTGCTAGGTATTGCTTATCTGGACAACCGCGCCGGTAGTCTTGTGTCAACACTTGCCAGGCCACCATCAATGTCTAAAGCAACATTGGAGCCAGTGCCGATGTCAGATCCCAACAAGTACAGCTCGAATGAGAACATGGCGCAGCGATTGTCGACTGCTACCAAGATATTCGCATTGGGTGACGCGCCACCCGTGTTCACCAGTGCGCAAGGTTGCGTCCTGGTGGATGGGTCTGGCAAACAATTTCTGGATTTTGCCTGCGGTTCTGGAACCACGGTGCTCGGTCATGCCCATCCCGTTGTGATGCAAGCTGTACGAGCCCAAATGAGCACGGGTATTCTGCACATCGGCCCGCATTTTCACACGCCATCGCAACTGGCATTGATCGATCGACTCGGTGATGTATTGCCTGAGTCACTTAACGTTATACAACCGGCAACCAATGGAACCGAGGCAACCGAAGCTGCTATCAAAGCAGCGATGCATGCAACAGGCAAACAAAAATTTATCAGCTTTCAAGGTAGTTATCACGGTCGCACACTAGGCGCAATGGCCTTATCGCATGCTCGAGGTAGTAACTCAATTCTAGGCGCATTGATTCCGGAAACGGTGTTTATGCCCTACACAATTTACTCGCCAGACTTCGAACAGCAGCTCGAGCAGTACTTGGAATCGGGCGATATTGCCGGTGTGATAATCGAAACAGTGCAGGCGACTGCTGGGATGCGCAGCGCAGATCCCCATTGCTTGCACGTGATACGCAAGCTTACCAAGCGTTATCAGGTGCCGTTGATATTCGATGAAGTGTTCACAGGTTTTGGCCGCACCGGCAGTCTGTTTCATTTCCAGCAGCTCGGGATTGAACCGGATCTGTTGATTTTAGGCAAAGCCGCTGGAGGCAGTGTTCCAGGCGCTCTGTTGGCAGGTTCTGCTGCGTTGCTCAGGCACTGGAAACCGGGTACACAATCATCAACGTTTCAAATGCACCCATTGTCGGCCGCGACTTCACTGGCTACCCTCGACGAGTTGTGTCGCTTGGCTCCTTGGAATAGAGTGATCGCGATAGGTGATCGCATACGAGCGGGGCTGCAGCCCAGTGTAACAAGCAACCCATACGTCGCCGCTCTTCACGGAGTCGGTGCGATGTGGGGACTGGAAATCGTCGGCGCTGATGGTAAGGCCGATCAACCACGGACCAAACGCATACGACAAATCGCACTGCAGCATGGTCTTGTCACTTGGGAGTGTGGCTTGGAAGGTCACGTAATCGGGCTTATTCCGCCATTGATTATTAGCGATGTCGAAATCGATAAGGCTATTGAAATTCTGATTCAGGCCATTAATCAAGTGTAGAGATACACAAGATTAAGCCATGTACTACGATCGCGAGAACCAGGCAGGCACTAAAAAACCGAGGATCAGTAAACCGATACCCAACCATTGCCTTGGCTTCAGCAGTTCACCAAACAGCAGCTTTGCAACTAGCATCGGCAGCAAAGCTGTATCTCCAACGGTGTTAGGAATCGCCACACTGCCCGCAATAGTCGGTTTATCACGAAACAGGTAGAAGTCAATATTACAGCAGCGCCAATGCTTAAGACCGCCAGCGCCATCTAACCTAACGAACGGGTGTTGATTCCGGGGCTGTGGTCTTGACTGAGAAGATACATCAATAGCACAGCGAAACACTTATCTCAGCTGCCTGCAGCGTAATCGTCGCCAATATGGGGGTGTTCTTAATTTTTCAAACTGCCCGCCAGATGCCTTTACAAATAGGTTGTATGCTGCATAAATGTCATCGCCTGACTAATACTCACCCAACGCCGACTTAAAACTGACCCACCTGAGGCAAAATAGCCGCCTAATGACATGATCAAGGCGGCGGCCGATGTTGACTCAGGAGACACTTGTGGAAATTCATGTATTGCATCGTCATGGCGAGAGTATTCGCGCCATCGCCCAGAAGCTGGGTGTATCCCGCAACACCGTGCGCCGCTATCTGCAGGATCTGATCGCGGTGCCCACCTATCCAGACCGAACGCAGAGAGTGACTAAGCTGGATCCCTATAGAGACTATTTGTTGGCGCGGATCGAAGCGGCGAAGCCGCACTGGATTCCGGCAACCATGCTGTTAAGAGAGATCCAAGACCGCAGCTATGCCGGCGGGATCAGCCGGTTCAAGTCCTACATTGCCGACTTCAAAACCGTCAAATCTGATCCCGTGATTCGCTTTGAGACGCCGCCTGGCGAGCAGATGCAGGCCGACTTTACGACCATTTCCTGTCACCAGCGCAAGATTAAAGCCTCTGTGGCCACGATGGGGTTCAGTCGCGCCACTTACGTCCGGTTCTCCGAGCACGAGCGTCAGGAAGACTGGTTGCAAGGCATCGAAGAGGCCTGCCATTACTTTGGCGGAGTCCCCTAGGAGATCCTGTTCGATAATGCCAAGACCATCATGATTGAGCGTGATGCTTACGGCGAAGGCCGTCATCGCTGGAATGCCAAACTGTTGGCTACGGCTCAGGATTACGGCTTTATCGCCCGCGCCTGCCGGCCCTACCGAGCGCGCATCAAGGGCAAGGTTGAGCGCTTCAATGGTTATTTGAAGGGTAGCTTTATCACGCCTCTGGCCGCTACCCTCAACCAGGCTGGCTTGCGATTGGACGTGGCCACGGCCAACGCGCATATAGGACCTTGGCTTGATTTGATAGCGCATCAGCGCATTCACGGCACCACCGGTGTTAAACCTCAGATACGGCTGGATCAGGAACGTTTTGAACTCACGCCGCTGCCATCAAGGCCACAACCGGTGGTACAACAAGTGCCGACCTCAATCCGACCTGTTCCGACAGAGAATTTCCAGCATCCTCTCAGCGTGTACGACCGGCTATTGGAGACTCGGCTATGAACCTGAAACATCAACGTATTGAGCACGCCTGCGCAAGCCTAAAACTTGATACCTTGGCCAGCGAATGGGCGGCTATCGCCGACCATTCTGCTTCGCAAGACGCCACGCTGGCAGACTTCTTGGAACAGATACTAAATCTGGAGCTGAGCGCCCGCTCACAACGATCCCCAGAGACTTTACTGAAGTTCGCAGGCTTTCCGGAGCGAAAGCTATTTGAAGATTATGATTTCAAGTTCGCCAGCGGAGCCCCGCGCAAACAGCTGAATGAACTGACGAGCATGGCCTTTGTAGAGCGAGCAAAGAATGTGGTGCTTCTAGGCCCCAGTGGCGTGGGCAAAAGCCACCTGGCCATTAGCCTGGGTCACAAGGCCGTCAGCCAAGACATCAAAACGCGCTTCATTGCAGCCGCCGACATGATGCTGCAACTGGTCATTGCCCGAAAGTAGGAGCTTCTGGATCAGTACTTGAAGCGCAGTATCTTAGCGCCACGGCTACTGACCATTGACGAAATTGGCCATCTGCCATTTGGTCGCGAGGAGGCTAATCTGTTCTTCAATGTCATCGCCAAATGCTACGAGCACGGCAGTGTCATCGTCACCAGTAACCTTCCATTCTCACAATGGGCCAGTGCCTTCTATGGCGACACGACATTAACCGCTGCGTTATTGGACCGGATGTTACACCACGCGCACATCGTCCAAATCCGGAGAGAGAGCTATCGATTAAAGGATAAGAAAATGGCGGGCACCGCACCGATCTCAGCCAGCAGCCAAGACCTATTAACCAACACTGAAACGCCAAGGGTGGGTCAGTTTTAAACCGGCGTTGATATACAAAGGCAAGTGATCGCAGTCAACGGTGAAAGTATACCCATCAGAGCAGTGCCATCAATGGAGTGTCAGGAATCATTACCATCACTCACTCCAATGCAATCAGCGAAATTTCCACCAAAGCATTCTCACCAATATCTTTCACAGCTATCATATTACGCGCCGGTGGACTGGAACCAAATACCTCGGCAAACACCTTATTGACAGCAGGCTTTACTGCAAGATCGGTGACGTATATCCAGGCGATCATCACTTTGTCCGCAGACGATCCTGAAGCGCGCAATATTGACAGACAGTGCGTTAAGGACAACCGTGTTTGAGCTTCGGCTCCTGCTACCAATTTACCACTGTCAATGTCCCTAGGCATCTGCCCAGAAACAAACACCCAGCCACCGCCGCGTGTTGCTTGCGACACTGGTGATGTGGACAACGGGGCTTTCGGATCGACAATCAGTGCTCGCATGAAGTTGAATCTCCCTTGTGTTTGATATGTTCGAAAAAAAACAGTCTGTGTACTAGTCTTCCATCCATTAGACCCAGTGTTCGTTTATCGTGGTGATGTATTCACGCAGGCCCCAAAGCCCACCTTCCCGACCTATGCCGGCACTGCCGAAACCACCAGTGGGCACGCCAGCTCCCTGAATTCCAGTAGTGTTGATACCGATGGAACCAAACCGCACTTCAGCAAGGTCCTGAGCACTGATATCACCGTAAAAATAACAAGCTAAGGCTTGCGGCTCGCTCACTGCGCGTGCGATCGCTTCTTCCCGATTGCGAATACGAGTTAGTGACACCAGCGGACCAAATGCTTCTCTTTGCAAAAGCGCATGATCGTTTTCGAGCACAGTCGGTGCAAAACAGAACGGCTCACCGCCACTACCCTGCACGAACTTGCCTAGTCGATGGACGGTGCCATACGACTCAGAGGCACGCGCAACATCTGTCAGCCGATCACGTGCTTGTCGAGTGCGCAACGGCCCCATCGAAACCGCTTGATCAGAGGGACCAAAACTCACAGCATCAAGGGCCTCGAGAAACTGCTCTCTAAATGCATCGAAATGCTCATTCACCACATAAATGCGATTCTGGGCTGAACAGGCCTGCCCAGCTGAGCGTATCTTGCGTGAAACGGCCGCAGCCACAGTGGTGGGTATGTCCGCACCTGGCAAAACGAAAAACGGGTTGTTGCCACCGAGCTCCAGTACTAATTTGGTCATGCTGCCGGCAGCCAAACGGGCCAGTTGAGCACCGACTTTGGTAGAGCCGGTAAAACTCAGCACACGGAACACACGCGATGTGACCAGCGATTGCAACACCTCTCGATCAGTGTGGTTGAGTAGGTGCACGAAGTCTTGGATATCGTCTTCGTCGATGAGTTCAAACAGAGCCGCGGCGGTGAGTTGCGCTTGGGGCGATGGTTTGACCACCGCCGGACATCCTGCAGCAATCGCGGCTGCAATCTTGCGCGTGATACCTGCTAGCGGATCGTTATAAGGCGTTATCAATAATGCCGGCCCAGCGGAAACTTCACGAAGGCGCCACTCACCACTTTGTTGCACACCCAAAATAGTCTTAGTCATTGATGCGCCATAGCGTAAAAAAGTTACCGCATAGTCGACTTCGTCATCAGCTTCAGATTGAGTCTTGCCGACCTCATCGCGTATAACGCTGGCAAGACTCGAGCGGTTCTCGATGATTCGATCCGCCAAGCGGTTCAGCCATGCTTGTCGTTGTTCGCTTTTTCCCAGTGCAGCAGTTGGCGCTGCCACCGCTTGTAACACCGACTCGATGCGTTTTTTGCTGCTGAGCTGCCACTCACCGATTTTCTCACCGGTGTTGGGGGAAATGATATCTATCATGTCAACAGCCCTATGCTGGCCATCCGCCGCTGGATTTCGCGCATTTCCTCCGCAGGTTTGCCAAAACAGAATCGCAGGTGCGCACCATAGGCCCCTCCAAACGTGCTCCCTTCCAGTGGATACAGATCGGCATTGCGCAGCTTTTCAAACGTTTGCTCGGGATGATTTATCCGAGGAAAGAAATAGAAAGTGCCACTGTTCGGCACAGCAGTCCAGCCGGCATCATTAATGATTTGCTCAGCAATAGCACGCGACTCTCGATAATCATCAGGCGATGGTGCTTTACGTTGGCTTTGCAACAACGCGAGGGTTATTGCCTGGCTGGCGCTCGGGGCAGAACTGATCAACGTCTGATGCGCCGCCAAAATAGACGGCATGGCATCGGTGTGAGCCATGCAAGCAGCGACGCGAAGCCCCTGCAGGTAAAAATTCTTTGAAAACGAATTGAACAGAACCAATTTTTCTGAGCTACGCGTGGATGACGCTACCCATTGATCCTCATCGAAATGGAATTGCGAGAAACTTTCATCAAGCATCAAATACGCATCGTTCTCTTCGGCTGCCGTCAACAGAATATCTAATTCCTGTGAGCTGTAAACACGCCCTGTCGGATTGCCTGGATTGGAAAGTACGATGGCGGCTGCAGCACTTTTTCGCATGGCTTCATCAACCGCTGGGCGACGAATAGCGAAGCCATCATCAAACTCAGTGGCTAAGTAGGCTGGCGTGTGACCTGCCATTTCGATGAAGTCGGCATAGCTTGGCCACGCGGGTGTAACAACTAATACCTGTGAGTTCTCTGGCAGTAGGCTTTTCACGGCCGAAAACAAGGCAAGTTTGGCACCTGCAGCAATCAGTAAATCGTGATCAGGCAGATTCCAGCGCGAAAACAAAATCGCACGAGCTAACTTGCGAAGCTCGGGTGAACCCTCCGCTGGCGTCAGCTGATTACAGCCATCGATCCACGGAAGCTTAGAAAAATCCAGTTCTGGAAAGCTCGGTGTACTTAACGAGATTACATCACGGCCAGCCTCTCGGGCCATTGTTATCTGCTCTGCTAGTTCTAGCGTCGGAGAACGACGGAATGTCATACTTTCATCCTTAATTACCTCTGCTGCCCGAAGTTCTGCAGAAGCCTAGCTAGACCAGTGCCCTGCAACTAATGAAAAAATATTACTCTTATTGTCAACAATCGACAATAAGTAATTATTTGTTGCAATCAACTCAGTTTGCCATGTGGAGCTTGGCACTCCTCTATTGGTCTACGAGACGCCACTGACCGAATTCGTTGCGCGTTTTTCGGACGTTGCAATGTACTCGACTGTAGGTTTGGGCGGCATACAGGTGCTTACCAACAAAGCTGTCAAAATCGATGCCAGCGTACGTCCGGCCGTCAGACTAGAGTCGATACAGCTGCATACGCAAGTAATTGTATTCCAACGCGATACTGTCAATATGCTCGCGGCCGCCGACACCACCCATAGCGTAATGGCACTGGTCAAAAAAGTGACGTTCTCTGGTGCCGAACATCGACTGCGCGTAAAAGCGCTAGGCAACGCGAGCCTAGAGGTGTTGCTACCAAGCCACGCCAACTAGCCAAATACTGTAGATAGCGTTGAACTTAGTGTGAATCCAATGACAGCAATTATCTTGCAGGAGCAATCATGACAAACACGCAAACATGATGATCAACACTGCGACAACGTTGTAGTTGGAGACCGTCGTGCCTGAGAACAGCTTGGCCAACACCTTTCAAGTGGTCTATGAGCCACCCGCTTTCACCCCCGATAACGGCACTTGGCTTTACGACGAATCCGGCCAGACGTATCTGGACCTGATTTATGGGTAAGTGACAACGAATCTCGGGCACGCACATCCGGCTCTGCGACCAGACCTGGTTGTATTCGGCAAAGCCCTGTCTGGTGAGTTACCCCTATCGGTGATTTGCAACCCAGTTGTCCAAATAGCTGCACTTAAGCAGCCTGTTTATTGCGCTCAATTTCCTGCAATTTTCCAGGGTTGAGCGATACGGCTCCGGCGACTTCCCAGTTTCGAATGTCACTAGACCAACGCCTGGAGTTCAGGCTCTTTGCTCGTTCATAAACTGCTTCACGTTTGGCTAACAACTCTGCATCAACACCCTGGTGCCGTTGTACTGGCATGACGAAGTTGATGCCGCTGTGCAGGTGCTCTTCGTTATAGGCCTGCTCGAATAACAGCATCCATTCATTTACCGTTAACAGTGATCTAAAGCCTTTGGCGAGCCACTTCGGGCAGTACTTCAGCGTTTTGAACAACGACTCTGAGTATGGGTTATCGTTGCTCACTCTGGGTCGGCTGTGAGACATCAACATGCCTAGGTCTGCCAGTCGCGCTTTCAGCGTGTAGGATGTTATCGGTGCGCCGTTATCTGAATGCAGCACCGGTGGGTTTTGCTAACATCTCGCGCGCAACAGAGCTCGATCAATGAGTTTTTTGGCAAGCTCGCCGGACTCTGCTTCGTGGATTTCCCAAGCCACGATTTTGCGGCTGTAGATGTCCATAATCAGGTACAGATACCAGTGCTGACCGCGCACTTCTGAAGGACAATAACTGATGTCCCAGCCCCACACCTGGTTCGGGCCTGTGACCGTAAAGCTGGTGAGCTCAGGAACTTTGCGCGGCGGTTTCATGCGACCCCGATGGCTCAATTGCTAGTGCTTTTTGAGCACTCGGTAAAACGAGGACTCCGACGCCAGGTAAAGCCCTTTATCAGCTAGTCGAGGCACGATCTGAGACGGTGGCAAGCTCTGATACTCTCGTTCATTGCAGGTATCCAGAATGGCCGCTTCTTCAGCGTGAGTGAGCTGGTGTGGCTGCACAACGCGCTCCGCTTCCGAGCGCTGGTCTTTTGCCACAGTGCCGTTAGCGCGTCGCCAGAGCTTCAACGTGCGCTGACTCAGCCCCATCAAATCGGCTGTCTTGTACCAAGCCGCGCCACTGGCGACAGCTTCGTCATAGTCCTTTAACAGCCTTGTACGTTCGGCCAGCGGTGTCAATTGTCTTCGCTGTCCGGGCCTTCTCCGTACAAGGCTTCAAACTTTTTTGACAGCACCGGCAACAAGGTCGTTTCTGCCAGGACCTGATCTTTACGGCGAACTTCCGTCTTCAGCTTTTTGATGGTTTTGCGAGAATCGCGCTGCTGTTTCTGAGAGGCTTTCTCTTGCCCTTCTTGCAGACATGTACCGTGTAAGCAAGCCTCTTTCCAGCGCTGCACCTGCTCGGGATACAAGCCTTTCTGGCGGCAACACGCACCCAGTTCCGCTTCAGACATAGACGCCGTTTCGATCACGACGGCCAACTTGGCATCAGGAGACTACTCGTCTCCCGCATTACGATAACCCGGCACAGGCACTCCTTGTTGTCGACACTGTTTTAACCAACTATACAGAGTCACATCCGATATGCCTTCCTCTGCCACCACCTGCACCACATTGCGGTTCTGTGGAGGTAACAACTTCTTCAACACGGCCGCTTTACGTTCCTCGGAATAACGTGGCATGACTGCTTTCACACCGCCCAATCTGACATGAATTTAGGCAAAATCACCAACTGGACAACTAGGCTGACAGAGGGGGCTATCTACGTCATCTTGTCCGCGCAGTTTCTTAAACCCTAGCCACCAAGCATGCACACCAGTACCTTCCTGGCCAACCGGGTAGCCTGCGCGATGGCGTCGGCCAATATCGAAACGATAGGCAGATGAAGAGTTGCTGCTGTCTTTGAAGCAAGTCATTGAACCATTGTTGGAGAATCTATCACGTTCATTAGAGAAGCTTTTTGATGCAAAAATGGTGAGGATTATTGGTGCTTAGGCGGCCGTACAGTTATTATGAATTGGCAAGGCAGACGCACAGCAACTATGTGTAGACTTACAGAGTACCTTGTAAACCGAAAAATGCTGGCCTACAGCGGCAGTATGCAAGCTGACTACCTGATGTTGATTTTATTGATCAACATTCCCGACCAAGCGCTTTCGACAGGACTGCCGAGCGCTGTCAAGGAAGTCAGGCAGGTAGCTTCCACAGAACCTAATCCGAGTAACAACAGTAAATGATGAAAAGAGAGCAGGCTGAGATAACTGGTAAGGAACTGCCCAAAACTTTAGCAGGGCATCTGCTAGAACAACTACGGTGGCAAATCGTGATCGGCGATTTGAAACCCGGACAGTCTATACGCGAACAGCATCTGGAAAAAGAATTCGGCTCCAGTCGAGGACCGGTGCGAGAAAGTCTCCGTATGTTACTGCAGAACGGACTTGTCGAATATCAGCGGCGACGCGGATTTCGTGTGCGTAACTACACACCGAAATACGTGCGGGATCTTTACACCCTTAGAGCCAATCTGGAAGGTTTGGTCATGGCGTCGCTGGTAGATCGCGATCTAGCGCCATTAATCAATTCTTTAGAGCGAAGCAACGACCGCATGCGAGCGTACTTTAAGATAAAGGACACGCAGAGTTATTTTGCCGAGAACCAGATATTCCACGAAACCATCATTTCTTTTACCGGCAATCAGCCAATCAATGAAATCATGACCTATGTCAACGAAGTTTCGTTGCCTGTGAGGTATAAGTTTTTGAAGTTCACCCTGTTAACAAGAAGATCATTGGACTATCACGAGCGCATCGTGGATTACTTATCAAACAATCAGATTGACAAAGCTAGGGTGGAAACTCAGGAACACATATTAATCAACAAAGACCAGGCGGCTGAACTCTACGATGAAAAAAATAATGACATGTCGAATTAGTTATTCGCCCCATAACTTGGTTTATATTTCTGCATGTCTTATCGATTCAAACGCCAACTCCTTTCATTCCTATATATTGAATCGTATTGAGAGTTCTGGGAACGCAATACTTAATTTAAAAACTCGGCTTAGGCCCGGGCTTTTGTGGTCAGGCAGGCACATCTAGGCTGCCGTTTTCAATGTGGGCTCGAAAGAACAGAGGCGTCGGCGACGCCGAGTTTGAGTAGTCCAGATCGTAGAGCATAAACCCCAAATCGCGGGTATCATTAATTGGATCAGGGCTAGCGGTGTTGCCACATACTAATGCGAAATCACAGGTAAACTCACGGCACCCCAGATACGGTTGATTAAAAAATTGACCTTTCTCCGCGCGTCGTCGAGACATATCCGCAAATTTTGCCGCTGAGTCTTGCGGACCCGCTTTTTCCGTCATAGTGAATTCGCCATGTAGCCTGTAGCAGACATCTTTTAAGAGCAGGCTGGCTCTTTGTTGTCGCTCTTCATCGACATAAATGCCGAGATGCCCAGAGCCATTTTTCATCGCTGTCTGCGCGGTACGAGCGGAAATGATCGACTCAATCTCGTTGCGTCTGAGGTTCATCCACTTGATAGGGTTAAGCACTTCAATCCGAGTGATATGCCATTGGATTGCAGGTTTCCAGAGGATGGCTTCAAAGATCACTCGGGCAGCAGAGGGCGTAATCACGTCGTAACTGACCCGCTCAACTTTCATTTCGGGCCGTGTAAAACATGCGAACTCACCACTGATTTCCAGACAAAATCCCATATTTTCTCCTAAATCACACTACCCGCCGCAGACAGTAGATTGCCAGGTGGCTGCATGCCCCAAACCGGGTGGTAATTGCTAGTTTCAATAACAAATTTACCAGCACGTTCGTATAAAGCGCCGGCAGAATGAAGTTGCTTAGCGAGTCTTTCTGGCAGAGTGACGCTGTAGCGCTGGAGTTTTCGATGGGCCCATTTTTGTGAAAAGTCTTTCTCCAGT
>Ga0307978_1001266_pt1 | contig 19264 bp, 16 predicted proteins | sample OrgLakmetage1056_FD_203151 | JGI IMG/M metagenome (GOLD analysis project Ga0307978, IMG submission 203151) | Saline water microbial communities from Organic Lake, Antarctica - #1056 | ecosystem: Environmental > Aquatic > Non-marine Saline and Alkaline > Saline | place: Antarctica: Organic Lake...
TGGACGTAACCTCCTTTGGTTGTGGCGACGTAGGTACGCAGGTGGTGACCTTGACCGCGACCGATAACAACGGCAATGCTGATGCCTGCACGGCATCAATAACCGTTCAGGATAATGTAGCGCCAATCGCGGTATGCCAGGATCTGACAGTCGAATTAAATGCGCTGGGCAATGCCAGCTTCACGGCGGTGGAAATTGACAATGGTTCGGGCGATGCCTGCGGTATCAACAGCCGGACGCTTGATGTTACGTCTTTTGGTTGTTCCGATGTTGGAGCGCAAACGGTAACGCTGACGATCGAGGACGAGAATGGCAACACAAGCAGCTGTACTTCAACAGTGACAGTGGAAGACAACATCGCCCCGGTACTGGAGTGTGAGGACGCCACCGTTCAATTAGATGAAGACGGCCTGGCGAGCCTTACAATATCTGCGATTGCAGGAAGCCCTGTCGACGGCTGCGGAGTGGTAAGTACTGAATTGGACGTGAGCAGCTTTGACTGCGGTGATGTAGGCACGAACCCCGTGACCCTCACCGTTGAAGACGACAATGGCAATATCAGCAGCTGTACCGTCACGGTTACCGTAGAGGACAACGTTGCGCCGGTTGCTCTGTGCCAGAATATCACCTTGCAACTGGATGCAGGAGGAGCGGTATTACTGACGCCACAGCAGTTGGACGCAGGAGCATCTGATGCCTGTGGTATCGCTCTTGCCTTTGGCGATGATTTGCCGTCAGTCATTGAGTTCGGTTGCGGCGATGTAGGTGTGCAAGCGGTGCCTGTAATTGTCACCGACAATAACGGCAATAGCAGCAACTGCACCTCAAATGTGACAATAGAAGATAATGTTACGCCGGTTGCGATCTGTCAGGATGCGTCCGTAACCTTAGATGAGTTGGGCAACGCCGGGTTGCTGGTAGCAGCTATAGATAATGGCTCCAACGATGCCTGTGGCATTGAGAGCCTGAGCCTGAACCTGCCTGACTTCGATTGCAGTAATATTGGCGGGCAGTTGGTTACCTTAACAGTGGAGGATGAGAATGGCAACATTAGCACTTGCCAGTCTACGGTTACCGTTGAGGACGACACCCCTCCGGTGGCTTCTTGTCAGAATATTACGGTTGAGCTGGGACCCGATGGTACAGCCACTATCGGTGTAGACCAGATCAACAACGGTACCAGTGATGCCTGTGGCCTGGCAGAAATTGGGCTCAATATTGCCACTTTTGATTGTGCCGATATTGGTCCTAATAATGTCTTATTGACTGCTCAGGACTTTAGTGGCAATATGAGTGCCTGCATGGCGGTTGTAACCGTTGTGGACAATATTACACCGGAAGCGCTCTGCGGAGATGTGACCGTACAGCTTGATGCCACCGGAAACGGAAACTTATCAGCCGTACAAGTTGATGCAGGCTCCACCGATGCTTGTGGTATTGCAGGCTTGTCACTGACTGCGACCTCCTTTGATTGTACAGATATTGGCCTCAATAGCGTTGTGCTCACCGTTACGGATGTGAATGGAAATGCGAGCACCTGTACCTCTACCGTTACTGTAGAAGACAATATTGCACCGGAAGCGCTCTGCGGAGATGTGACCGTAGAACTTAATGTCGCTGGAAGCGCAAGCTTGTCAACAGCGCAGGTAGATGCAGGCTCTAATGATGCCTGTGGTATAGCAGGACTGTCATTGAATACCACCTCTTTCAACTGTGCAGATGTAGGCCTTAACACTGTTGTGCTTACGGTCGAAGATGTAAATGGCAACAGCAGCACCTGTACTGCAGAAATCACAGTAGAGGATAATACCACACCAACTGCTCTTTGTGAAGACCTTACGGTACAGTTGGATGGTGCAGGAACTGCCAATATTACATCGGGCCAGGTTTTTGATGGTGAAATTGATCCCTGCGGATTAGCGAACCTCTCCATTGATATTTCCTCTTTTGATTGCACGGATGTAGGAGACAATAGCGTTACGCTCACCGCTACTGATATCAATGGCAACAGCAGCAGCTGCGTCGCTACAGTTACGGTAGAGGACAATATAGCGCCTCAGGCCTTGTGCCAGGATTTGACGATACAGCTCGACGCTGCTGGAAATGGAGCGCTTACTGCCGGAGCCGTAGATAACGGTTCGGCAGACGCTTGTGGAATCGCGGATCTCAGCCTTAGTACTAGTAGCTTTGGTTGCAGCGATGTTGGGGCACAATCTGTTACCCTCACTGTGACCGACAATAATGGCAACAGCAGCAGCTGTGTTTCTGCCGTTACCGTTGAGGACAACGTTGCACCTGAAGCCTTGTGCCGGGATGCTACCGTACAGCTGGATGCAGGCGGTGCAGGAATTGTGACTATTGCTGACGTAGACGCCGGGTCCAGCGACGCCTGTGGTATAGTCAGCCTGAGCTTCAATATTGCCAGCTTTGACTGTGATGATCTTGGAGAACAAACCGTAATTCTTTTCGTCTCCGACAACAATGGTAATACCAGCAATTGTACCGCTACTGTTACCGTTGAGGAAAGTGTTGCGCCACAAGCGCTATGCCAGGATGTAGTTATTCAACTCAACGCTGCCGGAACAGCCAACCTGACTGCCGGGCAGGTCGATGCCGGTTCTGCTGATGCCTGTGGCTTGGCTGATTTAAGCCTGAGCGCAACCAGCTTTGATTGCGGTGATGTTGGCTCACAGGTGGTGGCGCTTACCGTGACGGACAACAGCGGTAATACGAGCAGTTGCACCTCTACAATCACGGTTGAGGATAACGTAGCCCCTCAGGCCTTGTGCCAGGATGTAGCCGTACAGCTTGATGCTGCCGGAAATGGAACGCTAACAGCGGGGCAGGTCGATGCCGGCTCTGCTGATGCCTGTGGCATAGCGAACCTCAGCCTTAATACAACGAGCTTTGACTGTTCAGATACCGGGCTGCAGGCTGTTACGCTTACCGTAACGGACAATAATGGCAATAGCAGCAGCTGTGTCTCCACTGTTACGGTAGAAGATAATATCGTGCCTCAGGCCTTGTGCCAGAATGTAACGGTACAGCTCAGCAGTTCGGGAACCGGCACTCTTATGGCAGGAGCAGTAGATAATGGTTCTGCTGATGCCTGCGGATTGTCCAATCTCAGTCTGAGCGTTACCAGCTTTGATTGCGGAGATGTCGGTCAGCAACCAGTGACACTCACAGCAACCGATAATAGTGGCAACAGCAACAGCTGCGTGGCTACGGTTACCGTTGAAGACAACGTTGCCCCTCAGGCGTTATGCCAGAATATAACGATACAGCTTGATGCATCCGGCGTTGCAGGATTAGTTCCCGCTCAGATCGATGCCGGCTCCAATGACGCCTGCGGAATCGCTAATCTTAGCCTGACTCCAACCGCATTCGGTTGTGCAGCGATCGGGCAGCAACAGGTGATGCTTTTCGTGACCGACAATAATGGCAACAGCAGCTCTTGCATGTCTACGGTGACAGTGGAAGATAATGTTGCGCCATCGGCAGTTTGCCAGGACGTTACGATTCAATTGGACGCTGCCGGAGATGCAAGTCTCACTGCAGCGCAGATAGACAATGGTTCTGCTGATGCCTGTGGTATTGCCAGCCAGACCATTGATGTCGAATCATTTAGCTGTGGTGATGTTGGGGACCAGGTGGTTACTCTTCTGGTGGAAGACGTTAATGGCAATTTCAATAGCTGCGCCGCTACGGTTACAGTAGTGGATAATACTCCACCTGCTGCGGTTTGCCAGGACATCACCGTTGAGTTGAGCCCAAGTGGAACGGCGAGTATCACGCCGAGTGATATTAACAATGGCTCAAGCGATGTATGTGGAGTATCCAGCTTTTCTTTGAGCCTCTCCATCTTTGGTGCGGATGATATTGGGGACAATACAGTTACCCTCACGGTGATTGATGCGAATGGAAATAGCAATTTCTGTACGTCAACAGTAACGGTAGAGGACAATATCCCAAGACCCGGTGGTATAGGTAATACCCTGATGAACGACTTCAGTAGTTCCAATTCTTCAGTTGGTGCTTACCAGGCTATGGTCTTCCCGAACCCGACCTTAGGTGTTTTCTCACTACGGTTTGAAAGGCCTTTGGATGCAAAGGCAAACGCCATCCTAAGAAATGAGCTGGGTCAGGAGATTGGACAGGCTACTATCCCTGCTGGTACTACCGAGCACCGATGGGCAAATGTGTACCTCGCTGCCGGACTGTACTATCTGGAAGTGCAACACGGTGATGGTAGCCGGGAGGTGCTGAAGATTATCCGGAAGCAGTATTAAGCCTCCGGGTCCTCCGAAATTGTTATTTTTTGAAACCTGATGGTAACGATGAGGCTGTCTTCGAAAACGGAGGCAGCCTCAGTCATTGGGGGCATTGAGCCCAGGGACTCTACTCTGAGGTCAGGTTCCCGGAAATGTGTTGCTGGTTCACCAAATAGTGTTCGTATCTTATGCCAAAGGCTTGCACCTTTGCATCAAGCAATACGGAAACAGATGTCAGACTCCTTTCTTAAAATCGAATCCATTTCTCAGTTGCACCAGCTGCTGGGATACGAAAAGCCAAGCCACCCGTTGATTACGGTATTGGACCCGCAAAAACTGGTGGTATCTGATAACATACAAGACATGCGCGTGGTGTCCAACTTTTACGCGGTGTGGTTGAAAACAACAGACTGTGGTATCGCCTACGGTCGCAATCACTATGATTTTGAAGAAGGGGCATTGGTCTTCACTGCACCACAACAGGTTGTTTCAGTCAGCGGTGAGGTTGCGGAGGACGAAGCGGGCTGGATGTTATTTTTTCATCCTGACCTTATCCGGGCGACGGGCCTGGGGGAGAAAATCGGAACCTACACCTTTTTCTCTTACGAAATCCATGAAGCCTTGCACCTGTCGGACGCTGAAAAGGTAACCATTCTGCACTGCATCAATAACATTAAGAACGAGTATGAGCAGCGTATTGATGACCACAGCCAAAGTGTTATTGTTGCCAATATTGAATTGCTTTTGAATTACTGTTCCCGCTACTACGCCCGGCAGTTTAATACCCGGACGACCACCAGCAAGGATACCCTGGCCCGCTTTGAACATGCCCTGCATCACTATTTTAAGTCTAAGCAGCTGCTTGAGCAGGGCCTACCCTCTGTACAGTATCTGGCTGAGCAAGTCCACCTTTCTGCCGACTATCTAAGCGATTTGCTAAAAAAGGAAACCGGGCGCTCCGCTAAAGACCACATCAATGATTTTGTAGTAGAGCAAGCCAAATATCTCCTCCTGAATAGTCAGGATACGATAAGTGGGATTGCCTACGAATTAGGCTTCAACTATCCACACTACTTCAGCCGCTTGTTTAAGGCAAGGACCGGGCAGACGCCGAAGGAGTTCCGCTCTCTGAATTAAATCGTTTTCAACTAGACAAAATAAAACATTATGACAATGATAGATCAAAGCAAACCTGTAATGGTAACTGGAGCTACTGGTTATGTCGCGGGTTGGCTCGTCAGGCAATTGCTCGAAGCAGGGCTGACGGTGCATGCTGCTGTTCGTAACCCGAACCGTTTGGAGAAAATTAGCCACCTGGAAGAAATTGCAAAGTCGTCCGGCGGTACGATTAAGTACTTTAAAGCAGATCTGCTCGAAGCGGGCTCCTACGCTAATGCTATGGAAGGTTGTGAATTGGTCTACCATACGGCTTCCCCATTTACTTCTAATTTCGAAGATCCGCAGCGGGACTTGGTGGACCCGGCTGTGCTGGGCACCCAAAATGTTTTGGAACAGGCCAACGAAACAGCATCTGTCAAGCGTGTTGTCCTGACGAGCAGTTGTGCTTCCATCTACACGGATGCTACTGAGCTGAAGGAAACGCCAAACGGTATTTTTACGGAAGAGGTCTGGAACACTACCGCCTCTTTAGCGTACCAGCCCTATTCTTATTCCAAGACAATGGCAGAGCGCGCGGCCTGGACAATCAATGAAAAGCAGGATCGCTGGGACCTTGTGGTCGTTAACCCCTGCCTGGTAATGGGGCCACCCCTCAATCCCAGGGCCACCACCTCAGAAAGCTTCAACCTGATCAAACAGCTCGGGGATGGCACCTTAAAGTCTGGCGTGCCTAATGTCGGCATTGGTTTGGTTGATGTTCGCGACGTAGCTGATGCTCACTTCCAGGCAGGTTTCCGTCCTGAGGCAGAAGGCCGGCACATTACCTGCGGGCACAATACCAGTTTCCTGGAAATCGCTAAAGCGCTGCAACCCAAATATGGGCAGGACTATCCCGTACCTAAGAAAGCCCTGCCTAAATGGCTGGTTGTCCTCGCTGGCCCGCTGATGGATAAGTCCCTGGACCGAAAGTTTCTGCGCAACAACGTCAATCATCCCTGGCGGGCAGACAACAGCAAAAGCCGGGAAAAACTGGGCGTAACCTACCGACCTATGCAGGAGACCATGGAGGATTCCTTTGCAGCGCTGATTGATGCCGGGGTATTTTAGCGTGTTGGGACTTTAATAACCGGTCTGCAATATTCTGATGAATTGGATTGCCATCTTAACGAGCTCTAAGAGATGTGTAGCTTTCCACAGCCCTTATTTGCTAATAGCGGGCACCCAGGTGGCAACGCTTTCTTATTGAGCAAAAGGATTCCGGCTTGGGAAAAGTGCTGCCAGAATGAAGAAAGCCAATTTGCTCTACTTAGCCTTGCTTTTGAAATGGCCATAAAAACCAGTCAGGATGGCTGCACTGGAAATTAATGTCATGACCGTGCCCGGAACGAAATTGACGAATCCGCCCAAGTCCAGGAATAGGAAGTAGCCGAGATCGGCAAGACCGCCACAAATTGCCGCCAGGAATATCGCGTTCTTGTTTCCTTTCCAGATAAAAAATGCGGAAATGAAGGTAACAAGCCCTATCCAAAGTAAATTAAACCCATGCTGACCGATGACGGCCCCTGCTGCTTTGGGATATTCCATAGTTAGGCTTTCAGGGTTTACGGTATCTGCAATGCCAATGATGGAAGCACTGATGTCATCGGTCAAAACACCTTTCATAGTCATCACACCAGCGAGGATGTGCACCAGGCCCCAAATGATCCAAAGTACTGCGCTTGTTTTGAATAAGAAGTTTAAATTTTTCATGGGTACCTTAGTTGTTGATTTGAGATTTAATTGAGATGTGAATGGTCTTCCCAACAATGAATGCCGGGAACTTCTTGCCAAGGTTGTAGTCCAGGCGGTTGAGCGTAAACTTCCCTGTAAATACTCCATCGGAAAAGGAAAACAAGATGCTTACATCTTTGGTGACTCCAAGGATGCAAAGCTTTCCTATTGCCTGATAGTTGTCACTAACTTTCTTGACTGAGGTTGATTGAAAGGAAATTTTCTGATGCTCGTTTACGTGGAAAAAGTCTTCGCTTTTGAGGTGCTCGTCTCTCTTGGCATTACCTGTATCGATGGTTGACGCACCTACATCAACATTAAAATAGGCTTGCTCTAAAGCATCTTTATCGAAAGATACTTCTCCGGTGAAATCAGCAATAGTACCTTTGACCGTTAGTATGCCCAGCTTTTTTACCTCAAATGATGCCTTCGATTTTTGGGTGTTGATTGTCATTGACTTTGTTACCATACTCATTTGTTTTAGTAATGGCTCAAAAGTAGAATGGTCCTATCACCTGTGCATTAATGTAGATTAAGAAACGCTATTAGAGCAGAATTACTTTTTTGGGATTCGCTTTCTGCGAACGGTTGACAGCGCTTCTGGTGTAATGCCCAAATATGATGCAATCATTTTTTGTGGTACACGCTGAACGATATCAGGATAGGTTTCAATGAAATGCTCGTATCGCTCAATAGCTGATGCGCGCATGAGCAATAATAACCCGTTTTTGAAGCACACTAATACGGTTTAACAATTTTGACACATCGTGTTCATCGTGAAAGTCTTTTTTATTGAATTGGTCTATTTCTTGTATGTGACCCGAAGATGCCAACTCACGTCTCAAATGTAGCACAAGGGAAAGTATACTATGCCAAATCATCCCATCTGCGAGTACGTTTTTGATGAAATTACCGGGGATATGCACCACGATTATGAAATAAATGGGAAAAGTGATACTTTTCACCTCGTTTTTAGTGTCTTTAACTCAACTTTGAAAACTGAACTACCTATTTATGAGATTTTCGATCTTTTTCCGAATAGGGCTTTTATTTGGCATAGTGCTGCTTTCTTCCTGTGGACAGGAAACGGTCTCCAATTATTCAGTGAACGACCAATCTTTTGTCATGGAAGGGCCCCTTTTTCAAGGGCCTAATACCGCACAGGCATCTTTTTCTCCTACCATGGATGCAGAGGGGAAGCTGACTAGGGCTACGCTTAGCTCTGCTGTAATTAAAGCGCCAGAGGGGCAAAATTTTGATGCTTTTTCAGATGTCGTATTGCAATTGGTAACAAGTTCCAGCGATATGATTCAGGTGGGGGTGTTGAACCCCGTTCCCAAAGGTCAGTCAAGCCTTACCCTTCAGGTCTCCAATGAAGCCAATTTATCAGAATTGCTATCTTCCGACGAGTGTGTATGGGTAATTGATGCCAATATTCCCGTCGATATGATGGACACCACCCTTACCTTCTCAGGGGATTTTTCGTTTGATGTAACCCATACTAAATAAAGAGACTTACCGTTGGTATGATGACACATTTTATCATCCAATTACCACTCATAACCAATTAAAATCATGATGAAATCGATATTTCTTACTTTTTCTCTCGCTATACTCACTGTGGGGGTTGCTTTTGGGCAAGACAAAAAAGCAGATCAAAAGGAAGCGGACCGGCTTATCGGCGTATGGGCGCCCAGTAATGGCCGTGCGTTGGTGAGAGTTCAGAACCTTGCCGGTAAATACTACGGCCGCATCGTTAAACTCAAAGAGCCTAATGACCCGGAAACAGGAAAACCAAAGCTAGATAAGAACAATCCGGACGAGTCTTTGCGGAGTACCCCTCTCTTGGGTTTTCGGATGCTCAAAGACTTCGTTTACGCTGGCGACGACGAATGGACTGAAGGAACGATTTACGACCCTCAAAACGGTAGCCTCTACAGCTCCACCATTAAAATGAAAAAGGATGGCACTCTCGATATCCGAGGGTACATTGGCGTCAAGGCGCTGGGGCGTACAGATGTATGGACCCGGGTCAAATAGCCCGTCATAATATACAGGGAATCCCCCGTTTACTGCAATTTTTTATCTGCACTTGATTAGACTTGATGCATCTGCTTAGCGTGGTGGGAAGAAATGAGCCATTTCACTCCTGCAATGCCCCCCGACGTATCTAGTCTATTGAAATATCCAACGCTAAAAAAGACTAACGCTATGTCTTATCGTATCTTGTTGTTGCTGCTCGCATGGATGTCCTCCGGATGGCTCTTTGCTCAGACGCCTGACAGTACTGCGCAAGAAAATGACCTGGATTTCGGCGAATTTGATGATTTTGACTTCGGAGATGTAGATGTAAAAACCTATTGCTCCTCCAAAATTATTGGGATAAGCCCTCAGCAGCTTATTTCCCTGGGTTATGACTTTCAGGGGGGCTATGAGGCCAGCTTTTCTGCAATCGGAAGCTTTGAAGATGGAGCGAATGTGGCCCAGGAGACTTATCAAATAAACTCCACGCAAGGTGTACGGCTGGTGGCCAATATTCCGGTCTATTCGCGCAACAGCCTGGTGGTTCAACTAGGGGCTAATATATGGGATATGCGGTACCAATTTGATGAACCTGATGACCAGATCAATAATGAAGTGGCCCGGTCTATCAGTCAGAATGGCCTGCGCACTGCCGGAATAAATACCACTATTTTCAAGCCATTTGATGAAACCCGCTTCCTGCTTTTTCAGGGAAGTGCTGATCTGAGTGGAGACTATACCCTCGATAATTTTCAATCCCTGGAATTCCTGCGGTACTCTGCCGCGGCCCTGTTTGGGTGGAGAAAAAACGATTACTTCCAATGGGCTGTGGGTTTGTCCCGTACCTACCGGGTAGGAGAGATGAATTACATCCCGGTTGTTTTACTCAACTGGACCGCAAAAAATAGCCCATGGGGGGTAGAATGCCTATTGCCAGCCCGGGCACACGTACGTTACAGCTTAAGTCCGCGTAACATGTTATTTGCGGGCTTTGAGCTGGAAGGCCAGAGTTACCGCATCAACGAGGTTTCTGAAACGCTAAACAATCAAAGCCTGGAAATCCGACGGGGCGAAATGCGCTGGCGGGCGATGTGGCAACGCCAGCTCTCAGGCTTTATATGGCTGCAAGCCCAGGCAGGATACCGCATTAACTGGAGCTATCAAGCAGATACATTACCTGGAGGAAATGAGTTTTTCCGGGGCTTCTTTGGCAATCAGGAGTATGCCATGCTCAACTCCCTCACCAATCCCTTTTATGCCAATATCAGCATTAACCTGGTGAGCCCGTAAAGCTTTGGTGGAAAGGGTTGTCTCTTAAAATTTTGATTTTTAATTAGAGGAGAATTACTTTTTTGGGATTCGCTTTCTGCGAACGGTTGACAGCGCTTCTGGTGTAATGCCCAAATATGATGCAATCATTTTTTGTGGTACACGCTGAACGATATCAGGGTAGGTATCAATGAAATGCTCGTATCGCTCAATAGCTGATGCGCGCATGAGCATAATAACCCGTTTTTGAAGTACACTAATACGGTTTAACAATTTTGACACATCGTGTTCATCGTGAAAGTCTTTTTCTCTTTTGATAATGACGGAGTCCTCTAGCGCATCAATAAATAGATCACAGGGTTCTTTAGGGGAGACATTATCGGCGATGATCCAGTCTTCCGGCGCAAACATATAGATATGTTCTTTGCCCTTATCACTGATGGTATAACTACGCAACAAGCCTGACTCTACTTGATATACTTTACTATTTAAGTCACCTTTTCTTTGAAGGATTTCTCCTTTTTTTACTTCGATTCTTTTCAAGGTTAATGGTATTCAATGGGTTGATTATGAGTCGTTTTGGGTTAAATGAATATACATTTCAACCAGTAAGGTACTCAATAAAAGTAAGCGTACGAGCAACAGCATATTGTCAGCATCCGAGATGTGAGAGGCGCTTACCGCTAGTCTAATGACCGAGGGGGCGGTCTGCTCGGTTGGCGGTAGTTTTTTTATTCCTGCTTTTGAATTGGTGTACAAATTTCAATGATGAAGCCATTCAGATCTCTTAGATAACCAACTTTCTGTCCCCAGGGTTTTGTTACTGTTTCTTCTAAAAGTTCAGCGCCGTTTTTTATTGCACAGGCCATAATTCTCTCAACTTCTGAAGTCGTAAACGCTAATTCAATTCCAAAGGGCTTTTTGCTTAGTTTACTTTCTGTAAAGCCATTTTTAAAGTTGGATTGACCAAGTTCAAGATTCGCAAATGCAATTGTAGTAGTTCCCGAAATAATTTCTCCATAATCATTTTCTGGTGTTAGGAATTTTTGCTCAAATCCAAATGCCCTTTTGTAGAATTCTATTGCTCTTGGTACGTCGTCAACTTAAAGAATTGTGTATGCGTATTAGAGTTTATTAACGTAAATTTTGTATGCCCCTGAATCATCTTTTTCGCCAGCTCTGCATCATGTCCTCACCTTAGTAGCTAAGGCTACTAGGTTCCGGGCGCTTTTTGATCTGACAAAAAATCTTAATCCATGACCTATACAAAACCTACATTCATAAACTCTATTGAATGTCCATTTTTTTATGGTTAGTGTGTGCGTCCGGTTAGGGAGCGTTATCGATTAAGTATTTTTACAAACAGGCTTTAAAATCGCAACATGCTCTAACAATCAGTATTTCCGCCTCTTTCCCATAATTCAATGGTTTTTCTAATGAATTCCTCAAGTTCTGAGTCTTGGACGTCAACTTTCTTTTTTATTCGGACGCAACCTTTCCCTGTGTCGAACTTCTTCAGTAATTCTTGTGCATGGTCAACTTTATTTATAGTTCCAACATAAAGACTCACATAAGCCCGTTGAGCGTTTAGATGAAAAATACTTTTTTCATTGGTGCCAAAAGAAAGCATTTTGTATTCAATGCCTTCAATCAAATCAGGACCATGTTTTTTTATCATTTCGCGAACCTGTTGAAGCTTTTCCTTTCTCCAGTCATTCTCAAGCTTTTCTATGTATTCACTGGGTGTTTTTACTTCATATTGCACGATTCGTATTTTTTTGTTTTCCGGATTCAAATATAACGCCGTAAAAGAGCAATAATTGCTAATCCACTCGTCAATCACAGGACGTGATAGCCCGGCCATAGAAGGCGTTTTAGTTATAGTCCTCCCACCAGGGGCTAACCGGTAGCGGGCTTTCACTCGTCATTCGTTGCCCGATTTCCGGGATTGCGATGGTTAGGTTTGTCTGCTCCGCAGCTTTTACGAACCGCTGCACCGGGTCACGCCAATCGTGCGGGGCCAGTTTAAAACCAGCCCAGTGTACAGGCGTACTTACCTTAGCCCGAACCGCCTGTGCAGCTTGTACCGCTTCTTCAGGGCGGGCGTGGATTTGCGTCCAGAGTTTATAGTACTGCCCGCATTCCATAAATGCCCAATCAAAAGGCCCAAGGCGCTGCCCGATTTCACCGAAGTAGTTATCGTAGCCGCCGTCGCCACTCCAATACACTTTGTAGTCTGGTGCCTGGAAAACCCAACCGCCCCACAGGCATTTAGTCCGATCGGTTAAACCCCGGCCAGAGAAGTGGCGCGATGGGGTAAAGGTGAAGTTAACTTTACCGATGTTGCCCTCGTCCCACCAGTCCATTTCCGTGATGAGTTCGGAGGCAATACCCCAACGCAAAAGATGACGCTTTACCCCAAGGGCAACGAAGTAGTGCCCGACCTTGCCTTTTAGGCGTAGAATGCTGGCGTAGTCCAAATGGTCATAGTGGTCATGCGTTAGAAAAATGGCATCAAGACGGGGCAGATGATCAATGAGCTCCAGGGTGTCGTCACTGAACCGCTTGGTTCGCATAGGCCCAACGGGAGAAGCATCCGGTCCGAACATTGGGTCGATGAGCAGGTTTTGTCCACCCAGCTGCATCAGGCATACCGAATGCCCGTACCAAATGAATTGAAAAGGGGCCGTTGAGTTGGCCCAGGCATCGGCATCAAAAGGTGCTATTGGGATGGGGCGCTGTGGGACGCGCTTCCTGGCGTCTTTTTGGTTCGCACGGATTAAACCGGGCAAAGAGCGAAGATCAATATCCAGTGTGGTTGGGCTTTGATTCTCAAAAACCTTGCCACTCCACTGTGGGGACTGGGCGTATTTCTCAAGCTCAGCCGTAGTGACACGACCCCCAAATTGAGGGTTGAATGTCAAATACGCCCATAGGCTGATTGCCAGGCTGAGTATTGCCGCTATAATGATTGTTAGTACCAATGTTTATTTGATTTAGAGCGTGTTGGGCATTTGAATTTACCCCGAATTGCTTCAAAGAAAGATAAAGAGAAGGAGTTACCTTAGGTTTTCGGTAGATTTCCGGTAATTATGTTAGGATTTCGGGAATATGTGCGGATAAAAGCAGTTAGTTCACCTTAATTTTGGAATACACCTAAACCTCTAAATAGATATGAGAAAAAACCATCGAACCTATCTGATTATTTGCTTTGTCATAGCTGGTCTGACCATTGGCTTTAGCGACCCTAAAGATGCCCCCACTGAGCTTAACTTATCGACTTCTGATACAAGATATGCTGAGCTGACACCTGAAAAAGCCTTCGACCTCATGATGGAGGTACTGACCCACAAACGATGTGTCAATTGCCACCCGGCTGATGACTATCCAAGGCAGGGAGAGGACAGCCATATCCATAACTTTGGTGTACAGCGAGGGCCTGATAACCATGGGGTAGCAGCGCTGAAATGCCAAACCTGCCACCAGGATGAAAACAACAATTATTCTGGTGTGCCCGGAGCACCGGAGTGGAGCCTGGCCCCCAGAAAAATGGCTTGGCAGGGGCTAACACGCGTGGAAATTGCCCGCTCCATGCTAAATCCTGATAACAACGGAGGCAGAACACTGGAAGAGACCGTTCATCACCTCACGGAGCACGAACTGGTCTTATGGGCCTGGGAGCCGGGCGTAGACGCCAACGGTAAACCCCGGGAAAAACCACCAGTACCTAAAGCTGAATACATCAAAGCCGTAAAGGCATGGGCAGAGGGTGGTGCACCCATTCCCGAGCAATAAAAATCCCCAGTATCTTTATAACAGAATCATTATGAAAATTTCATTCAATATAAATGGTCAGCCCCAGTCCCTTGATATAGACGGAAATACGCCCTTGCTTTGGGTCGTGCGCGACATCCTTGACCTGAAAGGGACCAAGTTCGGCTGCGGGAAAGCAGCCTGCGGTGCCTGTACCTTGCATGTGGACGGTGAAGCGGTCCGCGCCTGCTCCTATGCCGTAAAATATGCCAATGACAAGCGCATTACTACTATTGAAGGTCTTTCCAACGGCGACGAATTACACCCCGTACAGCAAGCCTGGATGGAGGAGATCGTCCCCCAGTGCGGCTATTGCCAGCCTGGATTCATGATGGCTACAGCGGCTCTGTTGGAGCAAATTCCTAACCCGACGGACGAAGATATTGACAATAACATCGTGAACGTTTGCCGTTGTGCCACTTACTACCGCATGCGCAAAGCCATCCACCGGGCCGCCTCCATCCAATCGCAAAACACTAAAACCCAAACCTCATGAGCAATGCAAAACCCAAAAAGAAATTCTCCAGAAGGAAATTCATTATTCGGTCAACGGTAGGCGTGGGCGTGGCCATCGGTGCCACCTATTTTACCCGTCCGCTGTGGCGGCGTTCCCTGGCTGGTCTGCTTAATTCCGCAGAAGCGCCCTATGTGGGCAATACCGATGAACCCCGGTTGTGGTTTGAGGTGACAGCAGAGAACCAAGTGATACTTAACTCTCCTAAAGTAGAAATGGGGCAGGGTACCTTCACCGGGCTGGCTCAAATTGCTGCCGACGAACTGGAAGTGGACATCCAGCAAATTAAGGTCATACACGCGCCAACTGCTTCCGGCAATATCGATGGGGTCTCCACCGGCGGCAGCACCTCTATTTCCAGCCTTTGGCAACCCTTACGGGAAATGGCAGCTACTATGCGCGAAATGTTGAAAAACGAGGCGGCAAAGCAGTTGGGCACCGAGGTTGCGGACCTCAGTGTAGAAAATGGAGTGGTAACCGGCAATGGACAATCTCTGACCTACGGCGAGATCGTGAAGGCCACCACAGAATGGGAAGTACCGGATGTGCCGACGCTAAAGAAGGCGTCTGAATATAAATTTGTGGGTCAACCCGTCCCGAGGGTAGACTTGAAGGATAAGGTCAATGGTGCCCCTATGTTTGGTATGGACGCAAGCCTGCCAGGCATGCTGTTCGGTGCCGTTGTCCGCCCCGATCAGATCGGCGCTACCTTTGTAGGAGCAGACACGAGCGAGGCTGAGAATATGCCGGGTGTCGTGAAGGTCGTCCGGGAGCCAGACTTCGTGGGGGTAGTTGCCACCTCCCGAATGGCTGCTGAACAAGCCAAACAGACGATTAAAGCCGAATGGACAACCGACCGCAACTGGCAGTCCTCCGATATTGAAGCCATGATAAAGGTAGGGAAGGGCGATCCGGTGACCATCCAGAAGACCGGGCGGCCCAAACGCATACTCGACAATGAAGAAGATGTTCTTACCGCAGAATTTACCAGCCCGATTGGTGCACATGCTCAATTGGAGCCGAATGGCGCAGTGGTACATGTGGAGGCGGATAAAGCGACCGTAATTATATCGACACAGGTAGTAGATATAACCCGGAAGGAAGTTGCCGACCGGTTGGGTTTAGACCCAAAGGCTATAAATATTATTCCCACCTACCTCGGAGGCGGATTCGGGCGCCGGCTGCATACGCCCAATGCCATACAAGCGGCGGTGCTTTCCAAAGCTGTCGGCAAACCCGTAAAGTGCTTTTTTACCCGAAAGGAAGAGTTTCAGAACGATACCTTCAGGCCGCCCACTCATCATATCCTGCGGGGCAAGCTTGACGAAAAAGGTAAAATCAAAGCCATTGAACACAACCTGTCGAGTGGTGATGTTATGTTCGGTTCTCCGCTCTTCCCTGGTATTGCAGCGCCTATTTTGGGCGCGGATGTAGGTGCCTGGCGTGGCGGTATGATTCAGTACAAGGGCATTCCCAATTTCCGGGCAGTATCCTGGCGGGTGAAGCTGCCCTTTGCGACGAGTTGGTGGCGCAGCCTTGGCCTTCTGGCTAACACCTTCGCTATTGAGAGCTTCATGGATGAATTAGCCCTGAAGGCGGGTAAAGATCCGGTGCAGTTCCGTCTGGAGCATATTCAGGATGATAAAGCGGGCTACCGTCTGAGTGAGGTGATCAAAGCAGCGGCCAAAAAAGCAGGTTGGAAGGATGAAGTGGTTAATGGGCGTGCTATGGGGTTTGCGGCTTCAACCGATGCCAATACGCCTTGCGCACATGTGGCTGAGGTCTCAATAGAGAATGGTGAAATCAAAGTCCATAAAGTGACTTGTGCCATCGACCCCGGTATGGTGGTCAACCCGGATCAGGTACGAGCACAGTGTGAGGGGAATATCATCATGGGCCAAAGCGCCGCTATGTACGAGCGGATGATCGTGAAGGATGGTCAGCTTTTGCCGAGTATCTACGGGCCTTACCGTATGGCCCTGATGCGGGATGCGCCAAAGGAAATTGATGTGGTTATCCTGGAAAATGACGATGCACCCGGTGCGGTCGGCGAACCTCCAATGGGGCCTATAGGAGCAGCGATTGCCAACGCTGCTTTCCGGCTGACCAAAGAACGGCTTCGTTCCTTACCATTGGTCAGCAGCTAAACCATAACCAAGAGTAAAGCGGAAGAAGCCGAATAAGTAGAGGGCTCCTCTGCCCTGGCTGATTCCCGAAAAAATGCCATCTTTGTCCAGACCAGAAAATAGCAAAAATGAGCAATCCCTACCTCGATCCTACCGGCGATGAGTTCCCGCCGGATGAGCAAAGCGCAGAAGTACAACTCCGGCCACAGGCCCTAGATGACTTCAGCGGTCAGCCGAAGATCGTGGAGAACCTCAAAATATTTATTCAGGCGGCACTGGGCAGGGAGGAAGCCCTGGACCACGTGTTGCTACATGGCCCTCCGGGACTGGGAAAAACCACGCTTTCCCACATTATCGCCAACGAGCTGCAGGCTGAACTTAAGCTGACTTCCGGTCCTGTACTGGAAAAACCGGGCGATTTGGCTGGTTTGCTCACCAACCTGGAAGAGGGTGATGTCTTGTTCATTGACGAAATCCATCGGCTCAATACCGTGGTGGAAGAGTACCTGTACTCGGCTATGGAAGACTACCGCATTGATATCATGATCGACAGCGGGCCCAATGCGCGGAGCATACAGATTGAGCTCAACCCCTTTACGCTGATCGGTGCCACGACTCGTATGGGCCTCCTGACGGCACCAATGCGCGCCCGTTTCGGTATCAATTGCCACCTGGATTATTACGACACAAAGACCCTCAACCGCATCATTAAGCGATCGGCAGGGATATTGGGAGTACCCATTACTGTAGATGGTGCCAAAGAAATTGGCCGCCGAAGCCGGGGTACCCCCCGTATCGCTAATGCCCTGCTGCGCCGTATTCGTGACTTTGCCCAGATCAAAGGGGATGGTACTATCGACCGTAAGATTGCTGAGTATGGCCTTTCCGCCCTCAACGTAGACGAAGGTGGCCTGGACGAGATGGACAATAAAATCCTGTCTACTATCATCCACAAATTCAAGGGTGGACCGGTAGGCATAACAACGATTGGTACCGCAGTGGGAGAGGAGGCTGGCACCATTGAGGAAGTACACGAGCCTTTTCTGATTATGGAAGGCTACATTCAACGGACGCCACGGGGGCGGGAAGCCACCGAAAAAGCCTATAAACATCTGGGCGTGGTGCCACCTGGCCGCGCCGGGACTTTGTTTGATGAGTAGGGTGATCATCCAAACGGAGCGGTTGGTGCTCCGGGAGTTTTCACCCGGCGATGCATTCCACTTCTACCAGCTCAATGCTGATCCGGAAGTACTCTGGTACACCGGTGATCGTCCATTCATAAACCTTGCAGAAGCTCGAACTTTCCTGCAAAACTACGATGCTTATAAAAAGCACGGCATGGGGCGCTGGGCGGTTTTGAACAAAGCTGATCATGTTTGGCTAGGCTGGTGCGGGCTTAAGTATCATGAGGATATGGACTGGGTGGACCTGGGTTTCCGCTTTTTTCGTCAGTACTGGGGTAAGGGATATGCCACCGAAGCGGCAGGCGCATCTATAGCTTATGGCTTCGGGGCTTTGAAGTTACCTGAAATCGTGGGACGGGCACAGCCAGGCAACAGGTCTTCCGTGCGGGTTCTGGAAAAGGTGGGGATGCAATTCGCAGGAGTAGAAAAGGAAAGAGGGGGGACTTGGCACCGGTTTGTTATCCAAAGAAACGATTACCTCAAGTCTCACATTGTCACTTGAAATCTAAGGATCATGCCAACAACACCCATATCCAATTTCCAAACCGCCTTCCGGGAAAAAGTACTGCATGGGCAGGGGCTTCTGCTTCGCCGCCTGCGTACAGCCGATGCCACTCAACTGGCTCAGTATGCCAATAATCCGAAAATTGTAGCCAATCTTATGGACCGCTTCCCACATCCTTACACCCTGGAAAGTGCACATTGGTTTATCGGCTACGCCGCTTCAACTGAAGTGGAATCAGTTTTTGCAATCGAATGGGGAGGGGCGTTAATTGGCGTCATCAGCCTCATATTTAAGCCGGATATCTACGCCGCTTCAGCGGAATTAGGCTATTGGCTGGGCGAGCCCTTTTGGGGACAGGGGATTATGCCCGGTGCTCTTTCGCTTATGGTTGGGCATGCGTTTGAAGATTTGCAGCACAGCCGGGTGTATGCGAATGTCTTTCATACCAATCCGGCTTCCCGGCGCGTATTGGAAAAGGCAGGTTTTGAGCTGGAAGGAGTAGCCCGTAAAGCGGTTGTCAAAAACGGGCAGTTGCTGGATGTATCTAGACTTTGGACGTGCGGAGTTTAGGGGAATTTTTTTTCCAGCCCTCTGCCAACCCGCCCTGTTATAAAAAGAGCCGTTCAGGCTCGCTTTTTCTTTGCCTTTTTACGCTTCCAGACGACTTT
>Ga0307978_1001267_pt1 | contig 19260 bp, 13 predicted proteins | sample OrgLakmetage1056_FD_203151 | JGI IMG/M metagenome (GOLD analysis project Ga0307978, IMG submission 203151) | Saline water microbial communities from Organic Lake, Antarctica - #1056 | ecosystem: Environmental > Aquatic > Non-marine Saline and Alkaline > Saline | place: Antarctica: Organic Lake...
TAAACTCCATTTCTTGTAACTCATAATTCAAAAGTAGTTATTTGAAAATAAAAATAACACTCCGACTTTATTGGGGGCTAAACTATGAAGAACATTGCGGAATTATGGAAAGAATACAATACTTCAGCCGATTTGTTAAAACAGAAGTTGGGTAGAACTTCAAATCTGTTGGGCGAGTATGCAGAATATCTTGTGAACGAATATTTAAATGGAGAACTTTTAACTGCTTCAAATGCAAGTGCAGATATTTTAACAGAGAACGGAGATTTATATCAAGTAAAGTCACGTAGAATATCAAATAATTTAACAACACAATTAAGTATTATTCGTTCGTGGAATTTTGACTATCTAACGGTTGTTCTATTCGACAAAAAAGGTTCTGTACAAAAAGCGTTGATTTGTTTAAAATCCGTTTCGGAGGAATATGCTGTATACAATGAACATCAAAATGGTTGGGTAATCTCAACAACGAATAACTTTCTTAATGACGACAATCACATTGATATTACTAAGCGATTGAGAGATTTAAATAACGATGGAGATATAGAGTTTAAAACGTTACCTCACAAAAAGGAACGAAATGAGTTTTCAAATAAAAAAGACTATTCGGATTCAAACTACAAGGAACTTGAAGTCGACAAAGTAATTAGAAAGTTGCCTAAATGGTTCAAGAATCCTGATTACATATGTTCTCGGATTTTAATAATTTTCTTAGAATTAGAGAAAGAGCTTGGTTCAGTAAATTACGATATTCTATCACAGAATTGTTCCGGAATTAAAACATTTAAGTCAAATTTTGCCCAAATGATAAATTTTGGCGAAAAAAATCACGGTAAGGTATTTGAAAAAACTAATTCATTAATCACGCTTTGGAATCCTATTAAAGAAAATGTGATTTCGGAATACAAAAGACATTACGACGGAATAAAAACGCACTACAACAACGTATAAAAATAATAGGGCAATTGTTGCTTAACCCAATGGTAAATGCACTTTTGCAAGGTCGCCAAATTTTTAAATTTGGCTTATTGAGAAAAAAAGATAATAATAAAAATTTAAAAATTCGGCTTGTGTTCAACCGAATGGTAATCGCCTTTTTTCCCGCCCTACTATTCTTATACAAGACCGTTAGGGGCAAGGCAAGGAAAGACCCCGACATTGAATGAAAACTGAGAATTAATGAAAAAGAATTTTAAAATAATGCCAACGCACATTCCAACACATTTGCAATTCGCACAGGCTGACACACAAGCCAAAAATTGCAAAAGAGTTGAAATCTTGCCTACGCACAAAGACAGGATAGTATGAATATTATAAAACAGAACCCATTTAGAATACTTGGACTGACTGGCAATGCAACAGAAAAGGAATTGCAGAAACAAATTGGCATAATTAAACGATATGCAGAAGTAGGAAAAACAAAATCATTTGATTATGACTTTGAATTTATCGGAGACTTTACACGAAATTCAGATGAAATTCAACAAGCATCAAATAGCATTGAACAAGCACATAAAAAACTGCTTTATTCATTGTTTTGGTTCGTGAAGAATAATCAGTTTGACGAAATTGCTTTTAACAACCTGAAAGAAAATGAAACTGATAAAGCCATAGAAATATGGAATAAAACTTTGAAGGAAGAAATCACAAGTAAAAATTACTCTTCTTATCTTAATCTTTCAACGCTTTATATTGCATTATCCACAATTGGCGACCAAATAGAATTGCAAAAATTACAGGCTGGAATTTCGTTAAAAGGCAATCTAATACATTCCGAAAATTTAAAAGATTTTTCAAAACTCGTTACAGGAAACGGAATAGCAAATGACCCGATAGAAATTAGCAAAAAATTTGTTGATGAAGTTATTGAACTCTTAAAACCATATTTGAACAAACAAAATGGAATATCAACAAATGATTTAATTTCACTTTTTAGCACATTCCCTGCATGCATTAAAAAATATATTTCTGCAAAATTTACTGAAATCCCAATTTCAAGTATAGAAAACAAGATTGAAAAAACAACAAGAAAAAGAAAGGACAATCCAAGAAATGCAGAAGAAAACGGAGAGGAACTTTACAAGGCAACCAAAAGTGATATTACATTACTGAAAAAGTTGATGGGTGTTTCAAGTGTGCAATTTCAGATGTTATCAGATAAGGTTGCAAATGAAATATTACAATGTTCTGTTGACTTTTTTAATGATAGACAGGAAAATGATAGTGAAAATAATTTTGAAACAAACCTAAATACAGCAATTGAATTAGTCAAACTTGCAAAATCTGTTGCAGTAAGTTCCCAAGTTAAAGATAGAGCTAAAGAGAATATTGAAACCCTAAACGGAATGAGAGATAGGGAAGTCAATCAAGCTATTGCATTATTGAGTTCTATTAAGTTGGCTTACGAAAAAGCTATCAGTGAAATTGATGCCCAAGTTGTTGCAATGAGTATGAGATTATCTTATAACCAAACTGTCAATTATTCTAAAGTGGATAAAATGAAGGCGAACTGTCTTGATTGGACAAAAGTTGTAGAAGTTGTTACCAATGGAATAAGTATGAATAACATTGCAACCATACAACGTTGTTCAAATCAAATCAAAGTTTCGGAATATAAAAATCTAGTAGATTTCTTGTTTAGCAAACTTGGACCAATTCAAATAAATCAAGTAAAACATATATGCTATTGGAAAGACGTAAGAGCAACTCAAGCAAAAGCTAGAGCAAAGAAAGTCGGCTCAACTATCAGTAAAGCAACTGATGGTGGTTGCTATATTGCAACAATGGCTTATGGAGATTATGAGCACCCACAAGTAATGGTTTTAAGAAAATTCAGAGATGAAAAATTATCAAATACCTTACTCGGAAGAAGTTTTGTGAGTTTTTATTATGCTACTTCCCCCCATTTGGTAAAACTTCTTAAAAATCAAAAATATATCAATCAATTAATCAGAAATCTTTTAGACAGATTTGTAAATAAGGTGAAATAATGAAAACAAAATTTATAATAATATTAATCGCATTTTCTGTAAGCAATGTTTTTGCTCAAACAGATAGTTTAACATTCGTTAAAGACATTGATAATCTTAATCAAAAAGTATCATTGTTAGAAAATAAGATTGAAACTATTCGGTCGGCAAATAGCAAGATTTTACAAGAACATAAATCACTTAAAAATTCTCAATTTGCTTTAAAGAATGACAATAAAAAGTTGAACAGTAGTTTTGAAACTTATAAACAAAACACTGAAACAGAAATTGATAGTTTACAACAAGTTATTAATGCAAATACTGCAAATATTAAAAAAACAGCAGATGAATTAGGGGTAAAAATAGAAGATACACACAAATTTACAAATCAAAGCATTATAGATATAAATAAAACAGTAAGTCAAAATACACTTTACTGGATAATTGCGATTTTGGTAGTTGCTCTATTGGTTTTACTTGTGTTTGTATTATTGAGAAAACAGATTTTTAAACAAAAGACTGATTTAGACAGTAATTTGCAAGACACACAAAAAGTACTTGAAGAGGAAGGTGTAAAACTTGATAACAAATTAATTGAAGTGCTTGAAACACAATTGAAAATTATCAATAGTAACAATTCAGGCACAGAAAAAGAAGCAGACCATACTTTGGCTTTAAAAGTTGCAGACGAAATAATTCGTATTCAAAAAAATCTCACCCGAATGGACGAGAAGACAAAAGGGTTAAAACAGTTGACTGCATCAGTAAAAAGAATACAAGATAACTTTGCTTCAAATGGTTACGAAATAGTTGAAATGCTTGGTAAAGCATTTAATGACGGGATGAAAGTATCTGCAAATTTTGTTCCTGATGAAGACTTGGAAGCAGGGCAACAAACAATCACAAGAATTATTAAACCGCAGGTAAATTACAAAGGAGTAATGATACAATCTGGACAAATAGAAGTAAGTCAAGGATAATTAACGAATTTAAAGGAATATAATATTATGGCAAGAACAAAAATAGATTACGGAATTGATTTAGGAACGACAAACTCTGCAATTTCAAGAATGGAAAATGGAGAGCCTGTAATAAAAAAGACAGATACATTAAAAGACACAATGCCATCTTGTGTTTATATCAACAAGAAAAAAGCATTTCAAGTTGGTGATAGTGGGTATAATGCGATGAAAAGGGATAAACTCAAAGCAATGAAGAATTTTGATGTAACAGCATCAAATTCTTTTATTGAGTTTAAAAGAACAATGGGAACTGATAAAAAATATCCAAGTTCCAATATGGAAAAAGATTTTTCATCGGAAGAATTATCCGCAGAAGTTTTAAAAACCCTAAAATCGTATATTTCTGACGAAAGTTTTAAATCAATTGTAGTAACTGTTCCTGCAAAATTTACTGTAAATCAAAAAGATGCAACTTTAAGAGCGGCTACATTAGCAGGTTTTGAACATTGCGAATTATTACAAGAACCAATTGCAGCATCAATGGCTTATGGTTTAGATGCAAAAAGCAAAGATGGTTATTGGTTAGTATTTGACTTTGGTGGAGGAACTTTTGATGCAGCACTTTTAAAGGTTGAAGATGGCATTATGAAAGTAATTGACACCGAGGGAGATAATTATCTTGGAGGTAAAAATCTTGATTATGCAATAGTTGATGAAATTATAATCCCTTCAATTCAGGAAAATTTTACAATTGACAGCATTCTTTCTGACGACAATAAGAAAAAAATATTGCAAGATGCAATGAAGTTTTATGCTGAGGAAACTAAAATACAAATGTCATTCAATGACACACATAATATTTTGTCGGATTTGGGAGATATTCCGGGAGAAGATGACAAGGGCGAAGAATTTGAATTAGATATTACGGTAACACAGGAAATGATGCAAAATACTCTTGGTTCAATATTCCAAAAGTCAATTGACACCTGTAAACATCTTCTTGAAAGAAATAGTTTAGACGGTAATAAATTGGATAGCCTTATTCTTGTTGGTGGTCCAACATATTCGCCAATTTTGAGAAAAATGCTTGAAGAACAAATCACAAAACCTGACATAAGCGTTGACCCAATGACAGTAGTATCAAAAGGTGCGGCACTGTTTGCTTCAACGGTTGATGTTTCTGATGACATTAAAGAACAACAAAGAGATAAAACTAAAATTCAATTAGAATTTGGATATGAAGCAACAACAGTTGAAGAAGAAGAATTTGTAACAGTAAAAATTTTAAAAGACAAAACAGAGGGAGAAATCCCTGAAAAAGTTTTTGTTGATATTATAAGAAATGACAAAGCGTGGTCGAGCGGAAAAACTGAAATTGATGATAAAGGAGATATAATTGAAGTAAAATTAAATTCAGGTAAAGCAAACGCTTTTAATATTCTGGCTTACAACGAACAAGGCGATTTATTGCCAAGTGAACCATCTGATTTTACAATTATTCAAGGTTCTAAAATTGGTAGTGCAACATTACCGTATTTCTTTGGGCTTGAAATTAAAAGTCGAGCATCAGGAAAAGTTGTTTTCAGAAGTATTAAAGGTTTAGAAAAAAACCAATCAACACCTGCAATTGGTACAACCAACGGTTTAAAAACCCAAAAACAAATTAGACCAGGGATAAAAGAAGACAGTTTGAAAATCCCAATTTATCAAGGAGAACACGGAGCAGATGGAACAAGAGCAATTCATAACGAACACGTTTATAATGTAATTATTACAGGTGACGATTTACCAAAACTTCTTCCAGAAGGTTCTGACGTTGATTTAACTGTAAAAGTTGATAAATCTGAAAGAATTACACTTTCAGCATTTTTTCCAATATTAGATTACACTCACGAAATTGAAGTTCCAAGCGATACAACGCAAAAGGAAATTGATGAATATTGGTTAGAAAGTGAGATTAACAAAGCACAGCAAACTCTTAATTTAATAAAACAAGAAGGTGTTTATTCTGAACAAGAAAAATTAGATAAACTTGATACTGAAATTTCTGAAACAAAGAAACGCTTTGAGCAAGGAAAAAGTGATTATGACCGAAAGAAAGATGTTTTAGATAGTTTAAGACGTTCATTAAAAAATCTGGACGAAATTCAAGCATCAAGCGAATGGCCTAAAACAGAAGAGGAATTAAAAGATGTGTTCTATCGCTTAGAGGAAACAAATCAAAAATTCGGTAATGAAAAAACTAACGGTATTGTTGAGCAATTTAAAGAACAAATACCTGAAATAATTAAAGAGAAAAATGTAAAAGTTGCACAGGAAATGATTGATAATATGAGACAACTTGATTTTGCTCTAATAGACCAAGGTTTAGGTGCTCAAATGGAAATTATGATGTTAAAGAATTTTAATGATGAATTTGATACATTAGATTGGAGCGACAGAAACCGTGCAAGAATGACGTTAGACAGAGGTTTACAAATGGCTGCAAATAATCCATCAAAAGAAAATTTGCGGCAAGTTGTAATTGAATTGTATAATTTACTTCCTGACACTCAAAAACCAATAATTGGTGGTGGTAGTGGAGATGAATTGGTAGGATAAAACGATATTTTGAAAACGAAAATAGACATAGGAATATATATTGGCAATGAATATTCAGCAATTGCACGTATGGAAAACGGGGAGCCTTTGGTTGTAAAATCATCGGTTCTCAACGACACTATGCCAACTTGTGTCTATGTAAATAAAAAACGAGCCATTCAAGTTGGTGGTACCGCATATAATGCAATGAAACGTGACGAACTCAAAGCATCGAGTAATTTTGAAATATTAACATCAAATTCTTTTAAAGGATTTTTAAGAACCATAGGGACAGATAAAAAGTATTATAGTTCAAATTTAGAGAAAGAGTTCTCTTCCGAAGAATTAATTGCCGAAATAATAAAAGCATTAAAATATTTTATTTCTGATGATGAAGTCAATTCGGCTGTAATTGCCATTCCTGCTAAATTTACAATTAATCAAAAAGATGCGATTAGAAGAGCAGGAAGATTGGCTGGTTTAAAGCAAGTTGAATTATTACAAGAACCAATTGCAGCATCAATGACTTATGGTTTAGATGCAAAAAGTAAAGATGGTTATTGGTTAGTTTTTGATTTTGGTGGTGAAACTTTTGATGCAACACTACTAAAAGTTGAAGATGGTATTATGAAAGTAATTGATACCGAGGGAGACAATTATCTTGGAGGTAAAAATCTTGATTATGCAATTGTTAACGAAATAATTATCCCATATATTCAAGAATATTTTACAATTGACAGCATTCTTGCTGATGATAGAAAAAATAGGAATTTGCAAAATAGTCTGAGGTTTTATGCGGAAGAAGCCAGAAAGCAAATTTATTTAAATGATACTCATAATATTTTTTCAGACATTGGAGATTTTCCTGATGAAGATGATAAAGGAGACCATTTAGAATTGGATATTAATATTACACAAGAAATAATACAAAATACTCTTGGTCCGTTATTCCAAAAGTCAATTGACATTTGTAAACATCTTCTTGAAAGAAATAGTTTAAATGGAAATTCACTATCTAACTTAATTCTTATTGGTGAGCCTACTTATTCTTCAATTCTCAGAAAAATGCTTGAACAGCAAATAATAAAACCAAATACGAGTATTGACCCAATTACTGCAATTGCAAAAGGTACTGCATTATTTGCATCAACAGTTGATGTGTCTGATGATATAAAAGAACAACAAAGAGATAAAACTAAAATTCAATTAGAATTTGGTTATGAAGCAACAACGGTTGAAGAGGAAGAATTTGTAACAGTTAAAATTTTACAAGACAAAACAGAATGTGCAATACCTAAAAAAGTTTTTGTTGATATTGTTAGAGCAGATAAAGCTTGGTCAAGCGGAAAGATAGAAATTGATGATAAAGGGGATATTTTTGAAGTTAAATTAAACATAAAAAAGGAAAATACATTTAATGTTTTTGCATATAACGAGCAAGGTGATTTATTATCAAGTGAGCCATCAAGTTTTACAATTATTCAAGGTTCAAAAATTGGTAGTGCAACATTACCGTATTTCTTTGGGATTGAAGTGAAAAGTAAAGCATCAGGTAAGATTGTTTTTAGAAGCATAAAAGGTTTAGAAAAAAATCAATCAACCCCTGCAATAGGAACTATTAATGGTTGGAAAGCAGAAAGAGATATTCGTCCGGGAGTAAAAGAAGATTTAATAAAACTACCAATATATCAAGGAGAGTACGGAGCGGATGGAACAAGAGCAATTCATAATGAACACGTTTACGATATAATAATTACAGGGGAAGATTTACCTAAACTGCTTCCTTCAGGAAGTGATGTAGATATAACTATAAAGGTTGATAAATCAGAAAGAATATCAATTTTCGCTTTTTTTCCTTCATTAGATTATACTCACGAAATTGAAGTTCCAAGTAATACTACACAAAAAGAAATTGATGCAAATTGGTTAGAAAGTGAGATTAACAAAGCACAGCAAACACTTAATTTAATAAAACAAGAAGGTGTTTATCAATACCAAGAAAAATTAAACAAACTTGATACTGAAATTTCTGAGACAAAGAAATGCTTTGAGCAAGGAAAGGGCGATTATGACAGAAAGAAAGATGTTTTAGATAGTTTAAGACGTTCATTAAAAAATCTTGACGAAATTCAAGCATCAAACGAATGGCCTAAAACAGAAGAAGAATTAAAAGACGTTTTTTATAGCTTAGAGGAAACTAATCAAAAATTCGGCAACGATAAAACTAACGGTATTGTAGAGCAGTTTAAAGAACAAATACCAGAAATAATTAAAGAGAAAAATGTAAAAGTTGCACAGGAAATGATTGATAATATGCGTCAACTTGATTTTGCTCTTATTGTTAAGAATATAGAGTTAAATAAAGATAGTATCCTGTTAGAGATAGATGGATTGAAGACAAAATTAATAGACAGTCTTGAAACAAACGCAAATTTAACCAAAGATGTTTTTACAAGTATGTTTGATGTTCTTTTTGATTTGGGAAAGGAAATCGAGAATAATAGCATTTTAAATGAACATCTTTCAAAATTTGATGAGATAAAACTTAAAGTAAAAGAGATAGTTGAATGACAAATAAAAATCAAATATTAAAACAAAAAGAATTGATTAATTCTACTTATGAAATTCAATTTTTCATAGGTGGAGATACCTTTTATGAAAAATACAGAGTAAAAGGAAAAGACGGGAAAACCTATTTGTTAAAATTATACAATAGTTCTAAACTATCGAAAAATGATTTTTCAAATGACAATTTATTAGAAGTAGAAATTTTGGCTTCTTTGAATTTGGGTAATTCTGTAAGGCTTGTTAATAATGGTGAATATGTAAAAGATAATAAGAAATATCATTATGTCGTTTTAGATTTTATAAGTGGGGAAACACTTCAAGACAAGTTAGAACGAGATGGCGTTTTTTCTCAATACTCTGCCGTTCCGTTAATTATTTATTTGCTTGAAACACTACAAAAAATACATAAAAAATCAAATTCCATAATCCATAATAATATAAATCCGAGTAATATTTATTTAGATTATTCAAATGCTGAAAAACCAATTATAACTGAATTTGGATTTGCAAGATATATTACAAGCAAAAGCAACTCACTTGATTTAAGTCGTTTGTCGCCTTTTTATATTGCCCCTGAATTATACAATGGTATTTCTACACCGCAAAGTGATATATTTTCTGTTGGTGCATTATTATACAATCTAATTATGGGTATCCCACCTTGGTATATTGAAATCCCAAAATATCAGCATACACAAGAAAAAGTTATTGATGCTATAAATGAGAAAAGAACACAAGAATTAAATTTTGGCATAAAAGGATTTGAAGAATTTAAAGAATTTAAAGACGAGCATTTAAAAGAAGTAATAAAAAAAGCATTAGCAATTAATATTGATGACAGATTTAAAAATGTTGACGAATTTATTAGTGTATTAAAAAGAGAAACGGCTTTAATAAATGATGAGCAAAAGAAAGACAGTCCAAAAAAAGCAATCAAGAAAAAAGGAGCAGGATTTTCTGCAATTGCAGGAATGCAGAAACTTAAAGATATTTTATACAATGATGTAATTCGTGCATTAAACGAAAAAGAATTATATGAAAGTTATGGTATTACAATTCCAAACGGAATGCTTTTATATGGTCCGCCAGGTTGTGGAAAAACATTTATATCTGAAAAATTTGCAGAAGAAGTTGGATTTAACTTTTTGCAATTAAAACCTTCTGATATAAAGAGTAAATACATAAACGCAACCGAAGAAAAAATCGGAGAAATATTTAAGGAAGCAACAGAAAAAGCACCAACAATAATTTTTATTGATGAAATTGATGCAGTTGTTCCAAGTCGTGAAGGCGATTTACATCAAATGCAAGCAGCACCAGTAAATGAATTTTTGGCACAAATGTCAAATTGTTCAGAAAAAGGAATATTTGTAATTGCAGCATCAAACAGACCTGAAAAAATAGACCCTGCAATTTTAAGAACAGGACGAATTGATAGGATTATTTATTTGCCACCGCCTGATTTTGATGCAAGAGTTGAAATGTTCAAATTATACTTAAAGAAAAGACCTATTGACCTTGGTTTGAATTATGAAAAACTTGCTGAAATGACAGAAAATTATGTTTCAAGTGATATTAAGTTTCTTGTTGACGAAGCATCAAGAAAAGCATTAAAGTTGAAAGCAAGAATTACCCAAGAAATATTTGATAAAGTATTTTCGGAAACTAAACCGTCTGTTTCTCAAATTGAATTAGAAAAATATGAGAAGTTAAAAGATAAATTAGAAGACAAAAAACAGAATAAAGATAAACCTGAACCAAGAAGACCAATTGGTTTTAGATAATTATGGATAAAAAGGAAAATTATGGATAAAAATAAGTTTAAGAAAATATTGTTTAAAGTTGCCTTCTGCACGATGGCTTGCGATGGTCATATTGACGACCGTGAAATTGAAGAATTGCAAATAATGGACAAAAAAACTTCATTTTTTGAAGCAATTGATTTGTCAGAAGAATTAAAGCAACTAATTAAAGACCTTGACAAAAAAGGAACAAAGGTAATTGAAGAACTATTTGTGTGTTTGAGAGAAACAAAACTTAATCCTATTCAGGAATTACTTGTTTTGGAAGTTGCATTGCGAATAATAAATGCAGATGGTAAACACGATGAAAACGAAGTGAAATTTATACATTTACTTCGGTCAAAACTTAAATTACACGATGAAACTATAAATGATAGATTTGGTGAATTGGATATTTTATACACAAATGAATATTCAAAAAATATTGTAGCAGGGAAAACGGAAATTGAATTTGCAGAAAGTATTAAATTACCTGAAATGTCTGAATTGATACAAGTTGATTTAAACATTAAAAAGTCGGAATAGCCAACGCAAAAGCCATACACATTTGCAATTCGCACAGGCTGACACACAGTCCCAAAATTGCAAAAGAGTATGTCTTGCCAACGCACTGACAGACAGGCGGATTAAACAAAGCCCAGCCCCTAACACGCAATATAAAAAATTGGGCGGAAAGTGGTAAATATGAACGAATTAACAATAAATAAGCGGTGTAGTAAATTGAAAGTTTGGAGTTTCAAAATGCCCAAAATTTCATATTGCAACCGTTGGGCACAATACGAACGAACACCGAAAAATCAATCAAATTTCGTAGATTTGAAAAAAACAATACTGAATGTATAAAACATCTGAAATAGTAGCCGAATATGGCATTACAGCTAGCCTACTAAAAGAATATATAATTGAACAAAATATTACTTTAGTCAATGAAGAGGAGATTTCAAAGAAAAATTTTCAAACAATTTTGTCATTCATTGAGAACACAGAAGATAGAATTGAAAAAAAATTAGAAAAAGCAGAAGCTACTTTTAAATATAATTCGGAAAAAAATAAAATATCGATTTATCAAGATGATGCCATTTCATTCTTAAAAAAACTACCTTCAAATAGCGTAGACGTTATTGCAACCGACCCAGCTTATTCTGGTATGAACGACAAACTTAAACTCGGAAGCGGAAGAATAGTTGGTAAGTATGCAGATAAGGGAAAGGAAAACGGAAAATGGTTTGGAGAATTTAAAGATAGTGAAGAGAATTACAATGAATTTTTATCTGAATGCAAAAGAGTTCTTAAAAAATCGACTGGACATATTTACATTATGTTCGACTCTTACTCTCTATTAAGTTTAGGAAGTGTTGTTCGCAGTCATTTTGATGTAAAAAACCTAATAACTTGGGATAAAGTCAATATTGGAATGGGACATTATTTCAGGAGAAGGCACGAATATATCATTTTTGCTACAAATGGGAACACACGAAAGATTAGAAATAGAAAATTTCCTGATGTTTGGCGTTTTAAAAGAATACACAGTGCAAAATACCCAACCCAAAAACCCGTAGAAGTTTTTCAAGCTATGTTGCACGCTAGCACTGAAGATGGTTTTACAGTTTGTGACCCATTTTTAGGAAGTGCATCGTCTGCAATTGCTGCAATCAAAAACAACTGTAATTATATTGGTTGTGATATTTCAGATAAATCAATTGAAATTTCTAGTTCAAGAATATCTGAATATTTAGAAACAGGTAAGGATAATATTCAAACAAAATCAATGGCAGTTGATGATAAAATCTTCTGGGAATAATTATGGCAAATTTAAGCAAAACGAAAGCATTATTTGCATTCACATCTCCAAGAACAATTGAAAAAATAATTCCAGAAATAAAAATTTTATCAGAAAATTTTGAAGGACAAAAATGGTCTGGAAACGACCAAGTACAGATTGATTTTTTTCAAACTCTCTTTGACTCGAAATATTATGAAGGAGATACTTTTCCTTCAAATCCAGCTTTAGCTGCAAGAGATAGAATTACAAGGGCTCCAAAAGCATTAGGCTTCGTTGATTTAAAACCTACAGTGAAACTTACAGAAGCAGGTAAACTTCTGCTTGCTGAAAAAAGATTAGATGAAACATTCACTAGGCAACTTTTAAAATTTCAACTTCCATCTCCTTATCATACAAAATCTAAAACAGTAGATTTTAGTGTAAAACCATATCTCGAATTATTAAGGCTAGTTAAAGAACTTGGAAGTATTTCAAAAACTGAAATAGCTTTATTCTTCTCTCAACTTACAAACTACAATGATTTTGATAAAGTAGTTTTAAAAATTAAAGAGTTCCAAAAAAACTCAAAACCATATAAAGGAAGCAGAAAAATGTATGTTGCTGAATGTTTTGAAAATGAAATTCTTCAAATTTTCCATCAAGAAGTTCAAGACAAAAAATTAAAAACAAGAGAAAGTTCAGATACTTCATTAAAAAAATTCATAAAAACTAAACGTGCAAATATGAAAGACTATGCTGATGCATTTGTCCGATATATTAGAGCAACCGAATTAGTTACTTTTCAAAAGAGAACTTTTAGATTAATTATTTCACCTCAAAAAGTTGAAGAAGTAGATTATCTACTTAAAGAAATAGATAGAAAACCTTTAGACTTTAAAACCATATCTGAATTCAAAAACTATTTATTCAATCCATTTTCAATTAAATTGTTGTCTGACAATAAAGACTTATTGATTAAACAAATAGAAAATCTAGGGCTTTCGAAATTTGACAAAACTGCTTCAATCGAAAAACTTAAAGATATTTTAGACAACTTGAGAATTACTGTTAAGTCTAAAAATATTGAAGAGAAGAAACGCGAATTAAAAGATTACAAAGAACTTCCTGATATTCTTAATGTATTTGAAGAAATCAAGAAAAAAGAAGTGCCTGATGCTCCTCTATTTCTCGAATGGAATGTTTGGAGAGCTTTAGTTATGCTTAATTATGCGAAAAGAGTTGATGGTAACTTTATTATGGATATTGACGGAATGCCACTTAATTATGCTCCAGGTAAAAAGCCCGATATTGAATCTGAATATACTGATTTTGGAATTATAACGGAAGTTACAATGTCTGGTGGGAATACTCAATATAAAATGGAAAGTGAATCTGTACCAAGACATTTTGGAAAAGCAAAAGAACTTTTAAACAAGGAAATGTACTGTTTATTTGTTGCTCCAAAAATTAGCGAAGGAACTTTAGCTCATTATTTCAATCTTAATAGATTTAACACTAAATTATATGGCGGAAAGACAAAAATCATTCCTTTAAGTATTGACCAATTCATTAAGTTTCTAAAATCTGGTATTGAAAATAAATTTAATAACCCAGAAAAACTTAAAAATTGGTTAGAAAAACAATGGCAGAATAATCAGGAAATGGAAGATGAAAATGTTTGGAGTGAAAATATTGAAAAAAGCATTCTAAAATGGGCATCTTAAAAGTACTGTGCCCAACAACGTGTATAAAAAATAGCGGTTTTAGTGCTTAATCAAAGGTAAGTATATAAAATTAAAAACAGTTCCAATCTGAAAAATTAGTGTTTAAAAATCCGCTACTTTCCATACACAAGACCGTTAGCAGTAATCTAAAAAAACCATCAACATTAAATGAAATATAGTGTTTCAATTACCTACAAAGATTTATTTGATGACTATTCTACTGTTGATATAAATGCATTACTTGCAGATATTCCAACAAAAAATTCTGTTCAATTAATTGGGTATTTTTTGGCACAAATACATTTAGAGAAACTAGATGAAAAACTTCAAGTTGAATTAATTCAATTTTGGTCGCAAAGACTACCAGCCGATTTAAAAGCACGAATTCATAAATTCACATTACAAACTGTAAATGACAAAAAAACAGAATTCACTTTTATCAGTAATTTATCTGGACTGATATTTATAGAAACAATTTTAGAAAATTACAATGAGTTAGAACAATTAGATAACTTGACGCCTGAACAGGAATTAAATTTCTTTAAAGCTTATTTAATTTCTACACAAACTTGGATAGATAGACAAGGAAAAATATTTTTCAACATCAAGCCATTTGAGGCTGATATGGATTTTGTCAAAACTTTTCTTCCATCACATATTGCAATTGATGAATTTCATACAGTTAAGGACTTCAGAACACAATTTATAAAAGCAAAACACTTCTTTCAATTTTGCGAAACTGATAAAGAATTCAAAGTCTATCTAGAAATTTTTCTCAAAGAATATGGGTTAGACTCTTGGGCTACTTATTTAAGAAATATACTGTCTCTTTACATTAGGAAATTCGAAAGACTAAAAACACCTTCAGTAATAAGTATCCAAGCTGAACATAAAGAACAAATAGGGTTTCTTGAACAGTTAAGTATTGAGGTGCAAGGTTTTTCTAAATCAGATGATTTTCTACAGCTTCGAGAGAAACCAATTTACCGATTAAACGAAACTGACTTTGTCTTTTTAAATCTCAACTTTTTTGTAGATAAAATATATCAAGGAATTCAATTTGATTTTGCACGTGTATTGGTTGATAATTCGGCTACATTTAAAGGTAAAAGGATAAAAAATAGAGTTCAATTCTTGGGCATTTTCGGAAATGAGTTCTCAGAAGACGTTTTATTTTATAACATAATGGAGGATTGTTTTAAAAAATCCAAATACATTATCCATAATGGAAATGAGATAAAGAAAATAATTACAGACGGAGAACCTGATTATTACATTAGAGATAAAGCTAAAGTTTATCTTTTTGAATTCAAAAATGTATTACTTGGTGGAAAAATCAAACACTCTCTTGATTATGATAAAATTAAAGCAGGTATTTACGAAAAATTGGTCGAAAACAATCAAGGAGACCCTAAAGGCATAAAACAATTAACCGCTGTTATAGAGAAAATTAGAGATAATGAATTTAATAAGTTTGATAACTATAATTTTGATAACGCGATTATTTATCCAGTAATTGTATTTACGGATTATTCATTCAATACTGCTGGCGTAAATTTTATGCTTAACAAAGAATTTCGTGAATTTTTGGAAACTCAAAAAGTAGAATTGAGAACTAAAATCAAGAATCTAATTCTAATAAACTTAGATGATTTTATTAAGTATCAAGATTTATTTAAAGATAAAAAAATAAAGTTAAACAACTTGTTCAATGGTTATCTAGAGTATATTAAAGGTTATAAAGAGTACTCATATAAATTTACACCTTACGAAATTTACATTGAGAACCGAACTAACAAATTAAAATCTAATCTGTCTAGAAACACTATTGACGAAATCGCTACATTATTAGGAATAACTGAATAAAGACTACTGCTAACAATGTATATAAAACATAGCTATTATAGGCTTTCCGAGAGGTTAGTGTGTATTTACGAAGACCGCCAAATTTTTAAATTTGGCTTTTAGTTAAATAGAGATAAAAAGAAAAATTTAAAAATTCGGCTCGTGTATAATCCGAAAAGTTAGCGTCTATTTACACGCTACGTTTCATATACTAACCGTTGGCATTCATTATAAAGAAAAACCCGAAACTAAATGAAGAAAATAATACTTTTAATAATAACATTTCTAATTTTAATTACAGGTTGTATAGAAAGTAAGAAAGAAAAAAAAGAGATTCCAGTTACTGTTGAAAAGCCAGAAAAAACTAATAATATTGGAAAAATATCAAATTTAAAGAATGGATGTAATTTTAATAATTCAACTACAGAAAATAATATAAATATTTTTCTACCTAATGAAAAGGAACTCTATGAATTAAAAAGTATAACAAACTTTTCTGGTCTACCTCTTAATTTCAAAATTTATCGTGCAGACATTAATAACGCAATTGCAACAATAATAAATGACGAAAGATATATTTTATATGATTCAAAATTATTGGATTATACAAACAATCAAACTCAAACATTTTGGAGTTCAATTTCAATATTAGCACACGAAATAGGTCATCATTTGTCAGGTCATACACTTAATCAATTAAATGATAATCATAAAGCAGAACTTGAAGCTGATAAATTTTCAGGATTTACTTTATATAAAATGGGAGCTTCCAAGGAACAAGCGATAAAAGCAATCGAAACAATAGGTTCAGAAACTGAAACGAAAAGTCATCCATCAAAATCAAAACGAATTATTGCAATTAAAAATGGTTGGGAAGATGCATATATTCAAGATTACTATTCAGCAATTCCACCACCATTAAAAGAAGACCCTAATCAATTCTATGAATATACAATGGAAATGTTATATGATTCAGAATTTTTAGAATTTTACAGTAGAGATTATTTTGAAAAGTATGACTTTATGTATGGTGTTGTTATGGATAGAGAACTTGACGCAGGTACAAATATTGAAAGTGTAAATATTGAAATTATAAAGACTGGAAAAATTTATGAAAATGAAAATAAAAAAATTGACAGACAAAATATCAAATTACTAGTTCAATATGGACAAGATATGTGTAATGCTTGTTGGAAAAACTTCAAATACCTTTTAAAACCAGGTAGAAGAGTGAAATTTGCATTTAATGAAGGACATCCAAGTGGTGGGTCAATGTATAATGGTATGTTCAATCTTTCTTATATTAAAGCAATTCCAAATGATTATTTAGATTTTTACTCAAGAAGCTCTAATTCAAACGGAATCAATAAAATAATTAATGACTTTCTAATTGCAGAAGAAAATAGAAATTTAAATGACATATTATCTTACTATTCAACAAACATAAAAAAATACTGGAATATTAACTATCCGAGTAAAATGGAGTTAGCAAAACAATACGAAAATGCTTGGAAATATTCTAAAAATGCTCAAAACATAGTAAATAATATTACTAAAGTCAATAGTAATACATATATTTTAGATACAAATTTTAGATTTTATGATATAAAGAAAAATGAGTACAGATATATAAACAGCAAAGTCAAATTTATATTTGACGACAACAATAAAATAATTGAAACAAACGGAATTTAAAAAAAGAATATGAAAGAAATAATAAAGAACAATGCCACTTTAAGACTAATTTTAGAATATCTTAAAAATAATAAGATAAAATCTATAGAAGATGCTCTAAAAAATAAGATTGCAAAACCCTATGTTGAATCTTGCGGATATTGGATTAAAATACCTGTCGATGATTATCCTGAAACTATAATTATGGATTTAGAAGAACTTGAAACAATAAATGAAAAATATGTGCCAATTTCCGACGGGAAAAAAGTTAAAAGTAATTTATTAACTAAACCAAATATGAATGACGGAATGAATATAAATTTCTTTTCTCAAGAAGTTCAATTTGAATTTCTACTATCATTGAATTTAGAAAAATAACGAAATGCCAACACCGTATAAAATTAATTGCTGGTTTTAGCCTATTTACGAAAGTCCTCGCAGACTTTCTATCTGTGCTTTATTTGCTAACTTTAGTGCTTAAAACACGCAACTAATCTTATACAAACACGTTGTGCAAAATATTTGGGCACCTTTACAAACATCCTTAATTAAAATAAAAGAAGTGATATGCTTGCTAAATTAGAAAATGGAATCGTTAACGTTTATAATGAAAATGATATTATAATAGGCGGAATAAAAACAGAATCAAATTATAAAAATGCTGAAATTACTATAGGCGAAAAACGATACCAATTATCTCGTGAAAAATGGAATACTCAAATATCGGAGAATGGAGAGATTAAATACAATTTGAAAAGCAATTCGTTTTCTGGGAATACCGAGATATTAGAAACTGAAAGAAAAATTACAGGAGTTTTTGGATTAAAATGGGGAACAAAAATGATTGACAACCAAAAAAATACTCTTATTAAAATTAGAAACGAAAGTCAATTTGTAAACAAAAATAAATACGAAATAAAAGTTTCGAGTAAAGATGTTACAGATTTAGAAATAGTTACTACTCTATATGGACATTTATACGGTTCGAATATGAAAACTCAAGCAGTAATAATTGGAGCGATAGCTGGTTCAGGTGCATTAATATATTTCACTTAATTACGCGAAAAATACTTTGCACAACAAAGTATAAAAATAATAGGGCAATTAGAGCTTAACCCAATAGCAGTAGCATTTTTGCAAGGTCGCCAAATTTTTAAATTTGGCTTATTTACAAAAAAAGATAATAAAAAAAATTTAAAAATTCGACTTGTGTCCAACCGAATGATAGTCGCCTTTTTTCCGCCCTACTATTCTTATACAAAACCGTTATGCAAAATTGTGATTGAAAAATTTTCTTCCAATTGAACATTTGAACATTTGAAAATTAGATAAAACAGAAAGCTAAAATCAACTTTATTGCGAATGAAATTACTC
>Ga0307978_1001268_pt1 | contig 19226 bp, 11 predicted proteins | sample OrgLakmetage1056_FD_203151 | JGI IMG/M metagenome (GOLD analysis project Ga0307978, IMG submission 203151) | Saline water microbial communities from Organic Lake, Antarctica - #1056 | ecosystem: Environmental > Aquatic > Non-marine Saline and Alkaline > Saline | place: Antarctica: Organic Lake...
CCTTGGTGGCGTGGTACATTTTCGAGCACCATCAACCCGCGCCAGACGTTTGGATTCTCGAAGTGGGCATGGGCGGTCGCTACGATGCCACCAATTGCTGGGACATTTGGAGCGATGACGACGACGACGATACCACCAGGACTGTCTGCGGAGTCACGCTATTGGACTTGGATCACACGCGCGTCTTGGGAACGACACTGCCGCAGATTGCTTGGGAAAAGGGGGGTATCTTTCAAGTCCGCAAAGGTTCGGACGCTGTCTCGCCGCGACCGTTGGATCCTGACGAAAGCAGCAACAGCAGTAGCAGTAGCAGAAATAACAAGCAAGAGAACCAGCAAGAACCAGCCCTCTCGTCGGCAACCACAAACGACGGCAAGCCTCGTTTTTTTGCGTTGCACGAGGAAACGTATCCAGAATCGGTGCGCGCCGTCTTGGAAACGTGTGCCGCCGTGGAAGGACAAGGCCAAGCGCTCCACTGGATTGGCGACCCTCGGCTTATTGCCACTGCCGAGCACTCATTGCCTGCAGACCTCGTGTTGGGGTTACCGGGCAAGCACCAACGACGCAACGCGGAACTGGCCGTGGCACTCTGTCAAGCAGTCGTCCAGTCGGCCCCGGCCGTGAACGATCGAGGAACCGCGGTCATGTACCAAGCACTGCAGAACGCTTCTTGGCCGGGGCGGGGACAAACCGTACAAGTCCCAAACAGTAACATTTTCATTCGATTGGACGGAGCGCATACTGGCAAGTCGCTTCTAGCAGGCTGGGAGTGGTTTCAATCCGTGAGCAGCAATGCATCATCCAAAGAGTCCCTGCAGGATGCCCCATCTCGCGTTCTCATTTTCAACTGCAGCCACGAGCGTAATCCGGTCGAACTCTTGTCCGTCTTATTGGAAAGCAAAGACCAAGCTCACTTTGATCGCGTCTATTTCTGCCGTGCCGATTCGGAACGGCCCAGTGCCGTGGCCAAGGCATCCGCCAACCAACTTTTGCGTCAAGCCGGCAAGAACGTACCAGCAGACGACACAAAGACATTGACGCACACTTGGCAAGATACGCTGGCTGAAATCTACAGCTTTTTAGAACGCGAGGCGCAGTTGGAGCCTGCAGATGTTGCTGCCAATTTGAACGCTGCCCAAGCGTTGGAACGATTGCAAGACTACAGCGCCAGCGCTGGCAAGACGAGCACTCAAGTCTTTGTCACTGGCTCCTTGTACTTGGTAGGCTCCATTCTCACGGCAGTCCAGTGGAGCGAGCCAGAAGCGTCGGGTTGTCTCCTACAACTGTTAACACGAGTATAAAGTCAAGTTATAGTAGTCTCTCCTACAACTCGTGTATCTGTAATCCTTGCAGATGCTAGCTAAACAATTTCAACAGGTTTCCCATACGGCTTTTCAATCAGCATGTAGCCTCGTTCTCCATACGTTTCACAAAAGCCGTGGAAGTATTCGCGGTCTTCTCCGGTAGAGTTGCCCCAACCTGAACGTCCCCACGATTGTTCCATCTCGGAACGAGCCAAGAACCATTCGCCATGCAGTGCGCGACAGAGTCGATGATTGATAGCATCTTTCCAATGGCGCATGCACATCCAAGGCTTTTGACAGACTGTGAAATGACTAGATATCAGTTGGTCCACTGGCCGCTCCCGACAGTCTTCGCAATCTTCTTCCTGAGTAAAACACTGGCCGGGTTTCGTGTCATTCACCGACCTCTTTTTTGCTCGTGGGTTCGAGCACATGTTGTTGTAGATACAACGGTTCAACTCGACAGCCCGTCCTGGATGCAACAAGAGATAGTAATATGGAATTAGCCCTTGGAAGGTCATGCTGCCCCAAAACTTGCCAGTCAAACCACCCCACCCGCCCTTGTCTCTGTAGTCGCCTTGGTGCAGGATATGCCGAAACTCCTCGTAGACGGTTTGGTTCGGTCGCAGTACGAGAAAACCACCCTGCACTGGTTTGACTTTGCGCCCAGGATTCACCATGGCGTAATCAATGGTGTAAATAATGCTAATTTCCTCCGGTAATGGCTCATCCTTCCACTGCAAGTGCTCTGCAGGAAGAGCTTTACCGTGGAGCATGAGATCGAAAATGTCGTCCATGGGTTTGAGAAAGAGTGCGTCCAAATCCAAAATGACCATGACGGCGTGTTGGGTAAAGCTAAAGGCTTCAAGCTTGATCAATTCCTTTTCACCGCAACACCCGTTGTTGACAATCTTCTCGCGCAAAAAGTCTCCCTTGATATCTGCAACCTTGACTGGAGTATCGCGTGGAACCAGGGTATATCCCAAGTCGCGCAAGGTTGCGGCACAGGGCTCCGCATCGGGGTGATAAATGGCGTACAGTTCGTAATCGTAACGGCCTCCCTGATTACCGTGAATCGAGGCGCGTCGAATGGAATACGAGAGCACGGCGGCACCTTCTGAAATAGGAAAGGGCATGTCGCCGTCCGAGCCACAGTTGGTAATCGTGACCGCGTAGCCAATCTTGGTCGAGTTGCCTGCTTGCTGTTTTTGCTGTTCTGACATGAGTGTATGCAGTTTCTGCTTGTCTTGTTGTATCTCGTTGGCGGCTGATGGCGCCTTTCGTGGAGTTGGGCGAATGTCGTTCTCGGCTGCCTTTTCGGCCATGTGTGAGGTCAAATCGCCGTGGTGATTGGGAGCTTCGATATCTCGCAACGTGGCCAGCATAGAGACACAAATGTATGCTATAATAAACAATCCAGTACGGAACGCCCATAAGAGTACTGGAAAGGACGATCTGGTTGCTCTCGGCCGCGTTGAGGCGCCAAATTGCGCCATGGTGACATCGGCACGGTTGTGGTTGATGGTCGAACAGTCGAACGTGAAACGAAAACGAATGACCCATAGACACTTTATGACGACACAGTGGTGCTGAGCTTCAAAATGTCGCTACAATACTGTAGTACCATACGGTACAGGAACTACGTATGTACTCGTAATAGCGTAGACGATGCTTCACTATATCTATTTCCAGTAGTCTATAGTTCCACTACGATACGGTAGCTACTCTAGACCAAGGTGACAGCCGCTGAAAGAATCATGGAGCAAGTTACCATTGATTACATACAGAACACTAAAGCAAATCACGCCAAACTCCTGAAATCATAAAAGAAAGGTGATTTCGGGGCGCTCGGCCAAGTCGGTTCGAGTTGCTACCCCAGAGGCGCTGGCAGGCATCATGTCAACCTTGAAATAATTCGATCTGAGTGGCACTCGCTGCAGGTCCACGGCGATTTCCGAGGCTGCCAAGAAGTCCCCGAGTATGGAGAAAATCACGTGGAAGGACAGCGCCTCCGAGGTTCATCTTTCTGTAGGCGAGCTTTCGCGCTTTCACCATTTGAAGGAGCTCCACTTGGACAATTCCGTCTTTTGTATGTGACTTGTTCAGGGCTTTGGTCTTGACTTTATTCCCATGACCAGCGAAGAAACCCAAGGGAATCGACTGTGCATCTTCTATTTATGCAATTCGAAGCTCGATCGACTTTCGTTCAAGAACGTCAAGTCTCAAGAATCCCTTTTCCAGAATTAGCGCATTATCACGACAATGGTAGCTATCATTAAGTTTGCGCGCTGTACCCCAACCTTGTGCTGGTTTCGGAGCGACTTGACTCGCAAGAGCGTGGCTCTCTTGCGTGCGAAGATTACGCGTGGACAAGTCCAACGGCCGCTGCAACGGCTTGGATATTGACCCCTTTGGTCATCAGGGGAAGACCACTCATCGACAAGAAATGGGCACCCAACGAATAATAGCGAGCAAAGCTCACTGCCAATGATGGAGTTTCTATTTATCATTTTGGTAGAATTGTCGCGGTCGATGGAGACACGATTGTTGTTAGCGCTACCTTGGCACCGAATAGGATAACAATTTCGAAATTTAGCTCATGAAATGCGAAGGGGTGGTCCCGTCGACCCCATGGATGGACGATCTAAAGACTCAGAGAACCATCAAAGAACAGAACTCTAGAGAAGCCACGATGACTTCTGTCTATGCATGCGACACATTATCAGAGAACCATCAACCATCAAAGAACAGAACTCTAGAGAAGCCACGATGACTTCTGTCTATGCTTGCGATACATTAATTATAATTACGTACAGTATGTACTACAGTACTACTGTAGTGCGTAGTGTACGTATTGTACGATGGCGATATACTGTGCGTACATACTACATACTTACAGTAGTCGTTCAGTATTGTTGATTGGTGGTCTATTTTGGTCAGGTCATAATTAATGTCCTTTTTATGTATACTGTAGTACTTCCAGTATCGCCAGGACTGTTTTTACGTTCTACGACGCATACATTATTACATACTACTGCTGCTGTACGAACTTTTACGCTTGGGGGGCAATACAGTAGTCGTACAATGCAAACCAGTAAGGCTTCATCTGCTCACAACTTGGGATACGGTTCAGAATGAAAGGTAAGGAAGTACAAGCCGTTTGTTAGTTCCACGGCAGAGGGGATCCCAAACAAATGCAAGCAGCTAGTTTATATTCCATCATATATTGTGTAACTCACGAGCACGGGTCGTGTGTGCTTTTCTCTCAACAAAAAGTATTTTCTTCAATGAACATATCTAGGGTCATTCTGCTCTTGACTTGCCTGGCATCAACTGCTGCCGCCGGTGATGTTCGTAGACGCAAGCTTCAAAATGGTCGCGTCAGTCTTTTAGACGGGGAGGAGGATCCCCGCGGAGGATCCCGACTTGACCCCAAAAATGCGGGGCTTCTCCAAGTCGCTGCTATTAAGAAGGTAATCCTGGAGGGTACTGGAGGATGCGGCTCTTGCGACTTGGAGGCCAACCTAGATTGGGCTTGCGGGGAACGAGGCAGTCACTTGATCTGTCACAAGGGCCAAACAAAGTGTATTGCAGCAGTTTCATTTCCCAAGCACTGCTTTCAGCACGAGGACACGTGCGGACCATGTGCCAATGACGAGTGTGGAACATGTGAAGAGCAGGGAGAGTGCGAAGATGGAGAGATCCAAATATGTCACAAAAGGAAGACCAGCTGCATCTCTAACATTGGTTGGCTGCGACATTGCTTCAATCACGGCGACACTTGTGGTGCGTGTCCAGCAGAAGGAGATACTCCTGGCAACGACGAAGATGACGGAAACGACGGAGACACCGATGAAGGGGGCTTGAATAACATTCGAGAATGTGCCACGACGTGCGCAATAAATATCGAGGAAACTCCTGAATCCAAGCGTTGTGCAATGGAGGTTCCAGAACAGTTTCCTATTTGCCACAACGAAAAGACTATTTGTATTGCTCCAGAGGGGTGGAAAGGACACTGTTTAAGGCATCGCAAAGACACTTGCGGCCCGTGTTCTCCTTCAGATCCAGGCAACGGAAATAAAGGAGGTGGCATCGGCGGAAATGGTCCCCCTGAAGGAGACCAAAATGACGAAGGCGATGCAGGCGTGCCAGAAGACGACACTGGCGAAGTGGAAGGAGGAAATAAGCCGGAAAATGTTCCCACTGAGAATTCCAACGCGGGTGGTAATGGTGGTGGTAATGGCATGCGGGAAAATGCTCCCCCGGACAATTCCAACGCGGGTGGTAATGGTGGTGGAAATGGTATGCCAGAAAATGCTCCCCCGGGGAACTCCAACGCGGGTGGTGATGGTGGTGGAAGTAAGCCGGAAAACGTTCCCCCGGAGAACTCTAACGCGGGCGGCAACCAAGATGAATAACGGCAACGCTAGTAGTATAATTGACTCGCGAGTCCTATACTGTTGTGAATGCCATGTCTCGTACATTCAACTAAATGAATAACTATATTAATATACGATACAAAAGTAACGTGTTTGCTTTCAGCTTCGTGGTGTCGCGTGGATACCAGGAAAGTGTTTCGATATAATATGTGCGGCAAGGGCTCCCAGCGCACAACAAACAAGTCCACTGCTACAGCAGCCGTCCCATAACCGACAAGCTTTCCGTGTCCGACAATACGATTCCACAAAGACTACTAGGCAAGCAGGCATCCAACCTACTGTGCGAAAGAATGAGGCTGCCAAGCAGACGGGTACGCACATTCCAGGACCATTACAAAGAACCAAGTTGGATTGGAGTCACGCGACGAGTTGGAAACAGCAGAGTATGGCTCGCGTAGTCGTCCAAATGCTTCACACGTAGGCTTGCCCGACTTCACGAGAGCGAGGAATGTTGGAGTCGGCTTTCCGAAGAGGAAGAGACGGAGCGGAGGCGTTTGGCTTCAGCTTTTAACGAGTGCTTGTGAGGGACGTTAGAGGACATGGTGCGCGGTATGATGTTGATACAGTTGAGGAATGGTTGCTTGCATGCTCCTTTGTCTTTATGGGAAAGCACAGCAGACGAGAGAGCGGAGACCGGCGACAATCCGCGGTCGCACGCGTGATTGAGCTCCTATCGCTATCATAAATGATGCTGCAACATATACACCTTTCTCTAATACAACCAACTACTAGGGGCTAATTCTCGAGCTCAGCCGAAGCACACAGAGAGCAGAATGCATCAATCCACTTGTCACACAGCAACATGATATGAATCACAGTCGCTTCCTTACGTTCACTACCGAAAGTACTTCAAGCTTGCTTACGTCAAATACTCGGAAAACTCCTCCGGCGTATCCAGACTGAGCGACTCGATCTTATTGTCGGAAGTACTCGCCCGGGCTGAGAGAATAGTCGAACTGCGGCGAGCATTGTAAAGACACTTTGAACTGCAAATAGCGTGGAGCGCCTGCAAGAACATGGTAAAGGAAATCTCCGTCTCTTCGGGTTTCTTGTGCCAAATAAGTTTGCCCACGTGCTTGGCGGGCGCGGCCAAAGAATTGGCGGCCTTTTGCAATAGCGTTTCGGGCTCCTCCTCCTCCTCGAGCTCGTCTTCCTTCTTGGCGATGCTTGGCGTCGCATCGTTCACGATTTTCAAGGAACTGGATCTCTGTTCAGTTTCAGAAATACTTGACGTTTTGATCGATATAGTTTGCTTGAGTTGCTTCAAGACACGGAATTTTGTGGAACGGCGCTTAGGCGGAGGGGCTACCTTGGCGTGCGATTCCAGACGATCGATCACTGTCAGTACCTCCATTTCCGTGAGCATGAGCTTGGCGGCAAGGGAGTTCGTCATCAATTTCGAAATTAGATCTGGGAGAGACACAACTACAAAGTGTCTGTGTTTCATGGGGTACGTGGGTTGAGCGTACTCAAACACCTCCCTAGCTGCAACCACAAGCTCTAACGCCTTGGTCAATACTTTCTTCCTAGCCTTGGGGATGCCCTCTTTGATGAACGTGTCCTTTTCGGCTTCAATCACAGGCGTCACGTGGACTCTTGCTTTCCAACTCGGGTCCAAAATATAGTCGTAGTCCGTACCGAACAAGCCGTTGCTAATACCCAAAGCGATGCGATCAAAGAACACAATGACCGCCTTTATCGCACCGAGACACATATAGAACACGGCGACAACCAGTCCAAAGATACAGCCAAACGCACCTGCCGATCGAGCAAAGCGGTCAGACGTATAGAACAATTCCATAATAGCGCTCAAGCCTCCAACGATCAGAGCCCAAAAGCCAGCAAAACATCCGTGGTGCACGGCATTAATGTGGCCAGACACATTATAAACTGTAACTGGGTGCCTTCTCATTCCTGCAGTGTACCAGTAACGCTCATTCAATTTGCTCCAGGTGGGACACCACTTCCATAGCGAATGCCAGTTGATACCGGATTCCGATTCGAGGAGCGCCGCCACTTCAGTGCTCACTTTGATGCCATTGTACCACAGACCGGTGCCAATGAGTTCGTATCGCGCAAGGCGATTCTCGCCCAGCATCAAACTGATATCGCACAGCATATTGTCTCGTGGAAGATGCTCCATGAAATGTTCGAGTCCGCCATCAATACCATCCTCCAAACTCATTGCTTCCCCCAATTCGAGGGCTTTTAAACGAAGATCCGGGCCGGCCAACGCCTCCAACTTTTCAGCCAAAATCTCGGCCGTCAATTTCGTCACGGGGCTAGCCTTTGGACCAACACCAGCCATTTCCACGAAAAATCCCCACATGAACTGATCACCAAAAAAGGGACAAATCAAAGTCGGCAGTCCAAAGCGGAGGCCAGCCGCCGTCGTTCCAGCACCACCGTGATGAACGACAGCGCAGCACAAGGGCAACAACCAATCGTGTGGACAAGGTCCAACATTTCGACAGAGATCCGTCCCGTCTTCCACATCCAGTTTCGTCCAACTGCTCTGCACCACGACTCGCAAGTTCTTGGCATGCGCTGCCTCCTTGATGATAGTTTCCAACTTCTTGGGGTCCTTGATCACCATGGACCCAAAGCCAATAAAAATGGGCGGTTCGCCCTTGTCCAACCACGCATGCAATTTGGCAAAGGGCGTTACATCAAAATCCTTTTTTTGATCCGTGACAAAGCTACCCACAACATCACACTGCTCGGGCCAGTCGTCGGGTCTGGGCACAAAACTCGGGGACCACATGGCCGCAAAAGGCAACCGCGCCGCCTTTACCAAATTGATGGAATTGGCATAGGCATAAATGTGCGGCAGATGGAGAGTTCGAAAGCGCCACTTGTTGATTTCGTGTTGAAAGGTGGTCCACATGAGTGCTTCAAACCCTGAATAGGATTGCAGATTGCGCGTACGACCTTGGACATATTCAAGACCCGCCATTGGGTGAGGAAAGTCCTTGGTGCCGTAATACCAAGGCTGGGGAAACATGATATGGCACGGGACAGCAAGGGCTTCGGCAACGTGGATATGCCCAATAACTGGGGGATTGGCAATAATAGCGTCGGCGACAAAGGGTGTGGCTTCGGGGTCCTCCGGATCGGCGACGGTAGCAGCTGGCCTATTAATGGAGAAAACATTGTGGTTAGTGATAGTGACAACAGACTTGACGCAAGAGATGCACCGATTCACAGTAGACTGTAGCTAACAGTATAAAGAACAACACACACGTACCAAGAGGAGCGTATAATGTCAACCACCATGGCCGTCTTCTCGGGCAACAACTCAGGGTGCATCGCTTCACCCCAAATAGAACCTCCGGTTAGCACCATCCATTCGCTCAACTGATTGAATCAAGAGCACAGAAAGGTAGAGAGAGTTTAAGTCAGATGAATCGGTTCCTTACTTGTCTCCTCGATGACACATTCCCTCGTGTACGGTATATATAGTCGTACCGTACTGTATATACGTACCTTTTTCGGATCACCCGCCAGAGGAAAGTATTCAATTTCCTTGGCAACGACCGTGTGTCGATGAACTTCGTGCGTCGCAATGCGCACACGATGTCCTTGTGCTTGTAGAACTTTGGCGAGTCCGCAAAAGGGCAAGACATCACCATGCGTACCAACGACCATGATGCAAATGTTCATGGCGGGCAATTGCAACTCGGGCAATTGCATGCCGCCCATTTCCATGTGATCAGAGGAAACGGCGTTGCTTTCTTTCGGACTGCTCGTCATTCTGTCCATCGTATCTCTTTGTGTCCTTCAACGTCGAGTAAGTAAAGTAGCTAGAGCAGCAAGCACTCGGTACGATCGAGAGAACCTACTTCGGTAGACAACAGTATGTGGATGGAGCAATATAATGGGAAGCTGTGCAAACGTGGTCGTCACCTGCCTTGTACCCTTTTGCCATCAGCGGTACGATCGATCCGGTACCAGGTATTTTCGCTCTCCACATCAAAAAGCCAAAACACAAAAGCTTCGCACAGAAAAAGCAAATATTCAAATATTGTCATATGTACGTGGTCAAGCTTTCATTTTTGTAGAGTCGAGTGAGTCAGTCCAAGCGTTGAAAGTCTTGTGACGTTGTTACTTATGAATTTATTTCGGGACTGGACCAAAGTCAGTCCCCCGAGTTGGATCGAAAACAGACATTAACGAAGAAGAAAAAAAAAAGTCCATAGAATGACCATGGTGCGCATGAGCATGAGCCCTCATCACTCGCGACTGGCGCGTGCTGGCAGATCACCACGAAGGATAACCCCATCCAAATCCAACATTCTCATGATTATCATAGCCGTGTTAGTTCTGTTGTGGCTTTACCAATTCGCGACAGTCTACCATGCCGCCACCACCATTGCTAAGACGGCTGATGGCCATGTATCCCTACAAACGCCACCGTCTCGTTCAACAGCATCCACAACCGTAGCAACAGATACAGGAACAACAATACCGATCGATACCCAACAAGCTACCAAAACAGCCAAGGCCACGATAGGCTTTGCCGTTTCGATTACAGGTTGCGGCTCGGACCCTATTACCGAAGGCGCTGCCGTCCTGAAACACTCCATTCATCGAGCTTCCATTCACGGCAACTCGGGCGGCCAGTACGATTACGCACTCTACGCCATTTACCATCCATCGGCTGCCGAGTGTGCCTTACCACTACAAGCACTCGACTTTACCATGTTGAAGCGAGAGACGCCGGTAGCAGTCGCAGACATTCAAGGCGACTTTTTGCGATCCAAAATTGAGGCCAATGGCTGCTGTGGTGAAAAAGAGCTCATCAAACTAGAAGCCTACACGCTTACGCAACACGAGATTATTGTACACTTGGATCTCGATGTACTAGTCTTGAAACCCATGGACGACCTCTTTGACGTCATGCTGGCCAATACTCCAGATGCAACTGCTGCTGCCGTGGCCAAGGTACAGCCGTCACTCATGCGGCCCAACGAGCCGTTGCCTGTCGCAAGTTCCGCCACGCTAAACGCCTTTTACACTTTGGATTACAACATGGTGGGTCCCAAAAACGAGCACAAGCCCGTCCAAGGTGGCTTTTTGGTACTCCGACCGGATCAAGCGGTTTACGAGGAATACAAGGCCATTGTGAAGGAGGGCGACTTTCGCGACGGCTCGGGATGGGGTGGATTGGTGGGACCCTTTCACGGATCCATGACCTTTCAAGGCATTATCCCATATTATTACAATGTGCTGCATACAGGGCAGGCTGTAGAAGTGAACCGGTGTATATATAACCAAATGTGCGACAATCCACGCACGGGACGGACCCTCAATGATGTCGTATCCGGTGTCTGTAGGACCAATGAAGACGAGTGTGAAGACTGTCGGAGTCGATCGTTGGAAGATGTGGTTACTACACATTTTACATTGTGTCAAAAACCGTGGTGGTGCTTGGCGCATACGCAGGATGCGATTCAGCATCGTCTGTGTCGAAAACTACATCACGAGTGGTACAAGATTCGGTCCGAGCTGGAACAATCGTGGGGACGGTCGGGAAGAGGGCCAGGGTCCTTCGACAAGGATCAGTTTTATGGATACTGCAAGGCTAGTGGCAAGAATGGATACTTTCCGATTGCCAAGCCGTACGGTGGACCAGTGGACGAAGCGCAATAACAACATTGGAATTCCTTTTTGAAACCTATTCCTTGGAGCGTCACTTCTGGTCCTGGATAGAGCAGAAGATGCGTAGAGCGTTAGCACTCGGACAACTCTAAAACTGCTAAGTAACATCGTAGTTAGCTAGATAGAGTAGTAGACAAACGCTACGAGCCTACGAGTAGTCTAGGTATTCTGCTGAGCACCGACTCGCCCGGAAAAACTTTCGTTTGGTCTGATCTATTGCTATTGTTTCTACTAAACAACAATAAAATGTACTGGTTAAATTGCTATTGCTAGAGATAACCATGGTAGTATCTTCTAGCTCTCTCTCTGTTACGAGTAGAGAGGAAATGGTACTTCGATAGCGGCTCAACTCACTCGACTCGATATTCTCGGTAATTTTTTCGTTTCTCTCTCCGCCTCTATTTGTCGCATTTTCACTGTAGATCGAGAGGAGACCCGGAGAAGATACTGAAATCGCGTGGCACCGAAGCATTTCGTAGATGTAGTATAAGTACGGCAGAAAGCACCTCTCTCTACAGTACATAATATTAATTTCTTCTGTCGATTGATTGTCGATGCATGGTCGATGATGGCATGATGAACGATGAGGGATGAAGCATAAGATCAGTATTCATCATACTGTACGACTATCCACCAGGAGGATAAGGCAGTAGACTGTAGATTGCGAATACCTTTCACAGATCATAGTGAAGGTCATGGCATCTAGCACTTCTTCTTGGACTCTGTCGAAGCGACGTTCGGAAACTCCACCGGCAATCTTTCGCTTCTACACCAATAAGCTTTTGATGCTCCTCGTCGTATCTTATACGACGCTCGTTCTATTACCCTGCAGCGTCACCAGTTACTCGCATACTTTGCGCATCCATCGTCGCTTCGGTGATTCCAGCAGTCAGACAAGGATTACACCAGCGATAGGCTATCATCGTTGCTTGCAAGCGTGGCGACAAGAAAACTTGGGGCTCTGGTTCCTACCATCACCGCAAATTATCTGCAAGGGTGACGCCGACACGGGCGTGGGGTTTGTCTTGCAGCGCATCCCTCCCGCCGCTTTGAGAGAAGGCATTGTGGAATCCTGTTGTAAAGACCCCGAGAAATGGGAAATGACGTACCAAATCTTGAATCCAGGCTGGTTCACGTGGCCGGTCCAAGAGCACCAAGGTAGCATCTGTTTTTCGAATAGCGACAATGAGAGTCCAGGTGCTGCTACCGAAATGGAATGGACGGTCCAGTGGACACCCTTGTCTGTGCCGCTGATATTGAAAGGTCCTTTGGAGACGATTCTCATGACATTGACCCGAATCATTGTTTCCAGAGCTGCAGATCATATCGCGCGAGACGATTGATTCAAAGCCAAGCGAAGCGACCTGTATTGTACAAGATCTGTATGAATAGATGAATATATGGATCCTTCTGGTGCTGCAGACGTATTAATGCGAGTATATCTATCCTATTTTGATGCGCAGTGGGTAGAGCAATAAAGTCAGTCGGTCACGTAAATTGAGATCCGACAGGCTTCCCGAGCTCTCTCCTCTCCCCACAAATAAACAAGTTGCTCCCAGGTTTGGTGGATGCCAGGGAGAATCTCCGACACGAGTGGTGCGGAGCGGCTGGTCCAGACAACCTCCAAGCGTTCCAGCGTGGACGCGTTACGGCAGCTGCCGTTGTCCGTCCAAGGCCGGTGGCGCGGCTTGACCGTCATACTCCAGACCCGAGCCGTCATGTAGCCTGCAACAAGGCAGAATGTTGTAAGGTCGGCAGCGTTGAGGATTCCATCCCGATCATATAGTCGAAACCAATACCAGTTGGCGAAGGGCACAATGAGACAAATTGCCGTATCGATAAAGGCTGCAAATTGACTCGCGTCCCACACAAAAAAGCCACAGCGGCAAAACAGACTTGAAAGACAATCGTAAACGCCATGAGTACTTGAGCCATGCCGTCGTACAGCTCGATAGTGATGGTGTTCCACGAAATGGTCATGGCGATCAAGGTGACCCCAAATATTGGCATGATTGTGAGGAGTACCACGCCGTAGATGGAGCGGCTGGCACGGAGCGTGGAGCTCTGCATCTCTCTCACGTTGTCACGAAGACGCATGTCATCGTCGCTGATATCTTCCAGCAGAATTCCATGAATGGCGGCTCTATTTCGGATCCTCTCGGCTAAAAGGACTTTCTCAGAGACACGGCGCCTGTTGCTGGGGCGATCGTTTCGCGATTGATGAAGATAGGTGGAAGCTGCGATTTTCTTGACCAAGGATGTCTTGCGATGCTCCAAGGCTCTCTTGACCTGTACAATCTTACGCTGCTGTCGTTGAAGACAAGCAACACGCATTGTGGGCTTGAGACATGTAAGCTGGCGAACATGTTGCTTGAAGAGGCTCAACACCGGGACGATACCTGTACGAAAGTCGAAGGGGTGAGTTAGGCGGCAAGGTAACGATCGCTGCGAGCCCTGTGAATGAACAAAAAACTTACCAGTACCGGTTTCAAAAGCCAAGGCATGCGAATACTGATCAGTCTTTGCGATACTGGTACCGTATGGCCCCATCAGTTCGATGTCGATTTGCTTGAGGTTACTTCCGCCGCTCTTGTTAAGGCCGCGGTTGACTCTTTGCCAGAGATGCCAATTCCACGACGTTTCCTCGAAGACTTCAATGTAAAACTCGAGACAAGACGCGTCTGGTTCAGAAGCAATCGAGAAAGGATGCCAGTGCTGGTCAAGCTCAGTCATGCGAATGAAGGCGTACTGGCCAGGCTTGAAGTTGAAGAGGATGGGTCTTCGCATCTTGAGAATGACCATCTTGGAACCGCTGCACCCAGTGACGGCCGAGGATGATACCAGACGCATGTGGTACCTATGATTGAGATACATCGCTGCTCGATCGCAGAGATAGAACAGCAGTGTTGCCGAGACCCAGGAGAATGTTTGGCTTCTCTGCCTCGACTGGTTTCGTTGCTTGATGTCGAAGGTGTGCGCGACTGTGATCACGTACAAAACGAAGGCGAGATGGTGGACTGCGTAGATGAGCTCGTAGGGAATCTTGTGCCGATAGTGAGACGTAACTCCAAGGAGCAGAACAAAGGAGGCGATCGCATACCCAGTCCACATGATCTCGGAGTTCAGTTTCTCGCAGTACTCTTGCTCACCGTCGATACAGAGCGTCCCGTAGAAGAATAGGAATGAAACCGTGGCAATGAGGACTATCGCGACCATGGCAGTACCACAAAATATGTGTATCGAAAGCGCTCTGTTGAGGGGCACGAAGCGACTGACTACCGTCTCGGATAGTGCCGAAATGGAGAATCTTGACATGGTCAGAGGTATCACGGCCATGTTCAGAAGGATAGCGTGTTTGGAACCATATACGAATGGAGGTGCGATGCGTTTGAGCCAATAGTGAGCTTCGTCTGCGGACACAGAAGCCGCCTGCGACTCACTCTTGGTCATTGCAAAGTGAACTTGCGGAAAGAAGTGTTGCACATTGAATGAGTCGGTTGGTTAGAGATGGTCTGATAAAGCGTGGATGCAGAAGCAGTACATACTTATTAGTAGAGAAAGACTTACCCCAAACTACTAACGTGCACATGCAATGTATCGACAAAAAGACAAGCAACTTGCGGTCGGCGTAAACACTGGTCACGAAACGAAATAGACATCCCGGGTGAATGAGCTCATTCGCCTTTCGAAAGAATGCACGCTCATCTTCCTTATTGAGTGTTGGGTTAATGGTGGGGTCGACCAATGGATGCTATTTTGGCTGTCGGGAAAGATTTTATGAGACCTTCCTACGAGAGGTAGATTTCTTGTATCCTTTTATTAGATCGTGCCCCGTAGGCCACATGGATTCTGATGGTTGATTGCTCGCGGTTTCGTTTTCTCTACCGGCACTTTTCGTACAGTACGATATATCGGCCTTTCCGGCTCGCAGGTTTCAGCCACAGATCGATTAATGTCAAAATGTCAAAATGCCTGCACAAAGACATGTTTCTACATTTATCTAAAGAAAGGGTGACAATAATATTATGACCTCGAAGAGTCATCATTCTGCGATTCTTACAGTAGTACATAGAAATTTACTGTTAAGTGGACAGTAAATCAGTTTTCAACACTACTTCTGCGCGTTCGGATTATTCTCACCAGTTCATCATTGGCAAGTTTCAATCTTGTCAAAATAAAGTATCGTAATACAGTAGTATCTGAAATAGTGTGTTTAAGTCGGAGAAACACGACCGACAGGGACAGTTACGATGGTTACGGCAGACCGCCAGCCCGGCCGGCAGACATACCGAGACACAGTTGCGGAGTTGCAACGATCACATTGGATCAAATGGCTACAGTATAACCCCATTGCTTGCGGAGGGGGTGGCAGCGGAAGCTCGAATCGTGTTGTCGCCTGCTGCACCTTTACAGTTCTTGGTTCACAAACCGAGCAAAAAGACTGCTTTGATAACGAACCGGTAAGACAATGGATGGTTGAATGGTGAGCACGCGATTCGAATCTCTTTTTGCACGTTTCCGTGCAGGCGCCACGGCAGAGAGCGACAACCATTCAAGCTGCTTGCAAGCAAATGCAACAAACATATCTAAGAACTTCTACTGTACCGCTTTGCCGGCCTCATAAAGCATTTTATCATGGGCAAGTTGTTGTAGACATTGGCGTCGTTTCATTGCACGCAGTGATAAAGGACAGAATTATTGATGCACCCAGCTTGACAGCATTGCTGAAAGATTCACCTGGCCGACTTGAAATGCGGATATGACGTCGACAAAAGCAGATTGGAGCAAGCTTTTACCGGGTAGCATCGCGCCAAACGTGACGTTATCCGGCTCATCGTAAAGTTTCAGCTGGCCTGCTCAAAGAAGGATTTGAGGTAAGCTGTTAGTAGACTACTCGAGCTATTGCCATCGTAGAGCGAAAGTTCCTTTCTTTGGGTTTTCATGCTCCCAGGTTTTGTTGCACAACACTTGATAACACTAATAACACTACCGGTAGCTATTGTCTTCTTCGGTGATGCGGGGGGGGGGGTATAGACCAGCATCCTTTCCTCTTCTAATGCGGTGGTGATGACGAGTGTGCAGCCAAGGGGTGCAGCACCGTGATTCTTAGCAAAGAACTTTGGTTTTGCTCTTCGCTCTCTGGCTTCGCTCGATGGTCCAAGTAGGCTACGCGACTCACTCGCCTCAATATATCGGTCACTACTTGTTAACTTGTTCCCGGTCTTTTTCGTTTCTTCTCGCATTCGCGCAGCTGATACCAGGTACCACCACAATCGACGATTGACGAAAAGACGCCGCTCCAGCAACCACACATCGCTCGCCTTATACCGACACCATACCAACCTCTCATGCCCTTTCTAGCCCTTACAAGCATTCGCTCGGAGCCGCAATCGAAAGCGAAGCCAAACGGCTCCCGTCGCTCCCACAGTCGCGAACGGCTTCCGTGACTTGCTGTACCCAAACGCAATCTGGAACGAACTCTCTCAAATCACTCTTGCACAAGCTTGCGTCAATGGAAACGACTGGAAACTTTGCGCGTTTCAGCAAGCTCAAGCTTTTGAATCATTCGAATCTGGACACGTTGATCATGAAGACTGTGCGTGAGATCACCAAAGGCGCCATGGCTGCTTCCCCATGTGACCATGTTGGACTTGTCCACGCCCCTTTTTCCCAAGGCAGCTGTTTTCCGAGACGTTGTGCTCAAGGCTCTTGCAGGGCTCTTGCCGAATTTGCGAGAGATAAACTTGACAAACACTCAATACACGCGGTCCGGGCTTTCCGACCTTGGTTGGGCGTGCCACCCCCAGCTGGAAAAGATAACCAGGAATAGCAGCAACTGGAGTGTGTGTCTTACTGGTGATGCTCTGCAGCGTTGTGTTCAATTGAAGGAGCTCTACATGGACAAATTCTGTCTTTAGCATGTATCATATACAAGAAGTTGGGCCACGATTTGTTCCCAGTGTCGCAGAAGAAAACCAAGGGCATCACCACTGCATCTCTTTTTATTGCAATTCGAAACTGGAGCGATTTTCGATCAAGAACGGTTGATGCCACCTGCCTATCTCAGAAAGGTTGCCACATACAGGGGCGGCTCTCGTAAAGTTTGTGCGATTGACACCCAACTTGTGCTGGTTCCGAAGCAACTGGACTCATCCCGAGAATGTTGCCATTTTGCAGGCCAAGCGTCCTGATATCACGTTCAAGTGCTGATCCCTTGTTTCATTCTATTCGTGCGGCGGTGGTCTCGTCCTCGGTTCGAACTAACTCTCGCTTTGCTATTATAATGCATGTGCATCTTTTTTTCTTCTTCGAAATCATCTTACATAAGCGGTGGATCGCCTCTTGCGATGCTTCTGCTATCGTAGCTACGGTACTGTAGTCTAGTACTCTAGCTAGCTTAGTACGAAGCTCGACTGGAATAGTAGCTCTCCTACTCCTACGGTGTACGTACGTACAGACTACAGTAGCTCAATGAAGAGGGACCCGGACACCATGCTGACGTGAATCGAGACATTTTACTTAGACCAAGAGGTACTCTTTCCCATAAGGTAAAATTTCAAACTCGCCGTTTCCCAATCAAATCGCGCGGAGAACTACCGCGGTTCACTCGAAAACTGCAGTAACTCGAATGCACCGTGTCATTCTGTCTCGAGGAAAGAGCATGGTGATGACTGCCGTCTTTTGTTCGAGAGATAACGCTGCTACCGTCAATACTACTACTACAACTACTACAAGAACCAAAGAGGAGAACGAGGACAGCAAGGACATGAACGAAAGCATGGTACAACCCAAAGAGTCCCACGAGCTCTTTCCCTTGTCGAGCCCGGACTGCTTTGATTCCGCCAAACTAAAGAAACTGCAACGATCCAAAAAGGCCTCTGCACAAGCCGCCGAGCACAAGCGTCTGTCTAGATGGCAAACGTTGTCACAAGCACCGCACGATCAAATGTCAGTCACGTCCAGTAGTAACGGTAACGCTAGTGCAGTGAATAGTTCCTTCCAGGGGCCTTCTCCGATGTTGTCCGAGCGAAACAACGGAATCCTGCGCCAGCAGGAACGAGTCATTCCAGCGAACGAACGATCGTCCGCGTCGTCCGTAGCGTCCAAAAAGCCGCCAAAGATGGACGGAGGAGCCTTGCAGTCCTTGGCCTTTCTCAGTCAGTCGCGCACCTCGGTCGCGTCCGCCTCCTCCTCGGCGGCAGCAGCGAGCAGTCGCCATTCGACGACCCGTCACCGACCTAAACTCACACCCGCCGCCGGGCCGCAGCAGCAGCAGCAGTCCCGTCTAACCATTGCACCGCCGTCACCAGGTTCCGAGATTCCACCCCAAGTCGTCTTGACGGTCACGAGTGACAGCGACAATCACAGTGCCTTTGATGATTATTCCTCGGACAATGATCAGTGGAGTCATCCTTCGCAGCACACGGCAGAAAGCAATAACAGCTACACGCTGTGGCATCTCACGAGTCTGTTGGATAAGAACCCGACCGTTCCGGCCACGCCCCGCGTAGCAATTTCGTCTAGTACAACAACTGCAGCAGCAGCAGCTGTTGTGACGGAACAAGAGGCAATCGGCCTTGACGAGGCGGACAGCAGCAACAGCAAGACGCATCCGTCACAATCGTCTCGAACCACTACATTGGCCGGCCGGTGCCTTGTAGGATTGGTGCAAATCGTCTGTTTGGTGGCCGTGGTGACGGCCAGCGCTTTTTTATGGGTCCTCTGGAGCGAGTATTATACCGCCAGCGCAACAAACCTGTCAGTTGGGACCGAACCCGAGGTCTGGACGAATGGTGGCGTGTTGACCGACTCGGAAATGCTA
>Ga0307978_1001269_pt1 | contig 19216 bp, 17 predicted proteins | sample OrgLakmetage1056_FD_203151 | JGI IMG/M metagenome (GOLD analysis project Ga0307978, IMG submission 203151) | Saline water microbial communities from Organic Lake, Antarctica - #1056 | ecosystem: Environmental > Aquatic > Non-marine Saline and Alkaline > Saline | place: Antarctica: Organic Lake...
ACCAGAACCAGAACCAGAACCAGAACCAGAACCAGAACCAGAACCAGAACCAGAACCAGAACCAGTACTACCTACCGTATAATAATGACTCACAACAAGACCAGAATGTATATAATAGTGGAGAAAACAATGGCATACAACACAGAATAGCGAGTACGGATGCACACTGCAAGACGGGGTTTTCCGCGTTCATTTGTAATATATCATTCACATGTTCTGAAAATGAGATCAAACTATCTTTTGAGAATACTGCACCAGTTACTTCTTTCAAGTTGATAGACAGAACGGACGATAATGGTAAAATACTGAAACGATTTGCATTTGTTCACGTCGTGTCTGATGCCGACTTAGAACGTTTTGTTTACGACATGAATGGGTTCAAAGTAGGAGGCCGTCCACTAGTTGTCAGAAGGGCGCAGGATACACGCTCCTGAGAATGGTTCAACCTGTCTTATCTTTGAATTTTTAGATATTGAAGTAAAATAAACTGATGACCACCAAGAAAAAAAAGAAACAGTATATGGTGATTAAGGTTGTGAAAAAGGACGGCTGTCCCACAAAATTTAACAGTGTTGATTCGATCTCTGCAACCCAGCCATCTCAAGCAGCGTCGAAGGTATTGACGGCTCTATGTAAGGTGAAGCGTATAGAGGGAATCTGCATTTTTTATGTCACTGTTAGAGAAGTGGGTGCCGATAAAATGTTCACATACATATGTGAACGTAAGATGAACAACCTGTATGGGGATAAAGTAGATAAGAAGCAGAGTGCAAAGAAAAGTGCAAGAAACAGTAAAAAAGGTATGTTCCCAACACATAATCCGTTCCCATTCAAGAATCGCGTTAGAAAGGCAGAAATGCCAGAAAAACCAGAGAATTGTACTAGAAAATCACCTGGAATGATGCGGAAACGATCATACGTACGCAATGGCAGATCAAAATAAATGCTAAAATAAAATCACGACTTACAATTTATATTGATTGAAATCAATAATTGCTTCTAATTTTATCATAGATAATACTTGTAATAAAACATAAGCAAATATGACATTTGTCTTTGAAGTTTTGGAAAGAAACGAGTTGGAATTAGTACTTAGCCAAAATCCAAAACAAGACTTCCATGTGTATTGTACACAGGTTTTCATTCCGCAATTTCGACGTGCATGTTTTATCGAACAAGACAGAGCTATTATGGACATGTGTCAAATGATTGTAATGTCGCATAATGTAGAGAATTGTATTTCAAGTATTCAGAAAGAAAATGGATCCAAAAACTATGTACTATGTTTGGGAAACCGTCAAGCTGTCGTCAGTCAGCTGCCGGTAAGTATGACGTCATATACGACCCTGATTGAACTACAATCGTCTGCTGGTGCCGCACATGCTCGTACGTACAATAGTTTCTGTGAGTGGGTTCACAATTGTCTACAGTTAGAAGACCACGCTTGCCATGAATTGAATTCTTCATCTTACCACGATTTGATACGTGAAAAGGCAAGAGAAATAACAGTGCAAACAGCATTTTCATCTATTATGCCAGCAAGTATATATTTTCCGCAAATACTACTTGAGATCGAGTCACCAAAAAATCGAACACTGATTCTGGAAAAATTCTTGTGGAAAACGTTACTCGTCGAGCAAATAATCGGAAAACCTGTTTGATGCCATTGAAATTGAATTGATTTAAACACAGGGAGCAATAAGGATCGAACTATTTTGCTTCATAATAATTCAAAACCATTAAACGAATCTGTATCTGCAATCGAACTCAGCGTGACACTGACAAAATTGTCGGATTGTTCGGATTGTTCGGATTTAGAAATGTGAAAACGTTTTGTTACACGGAGAGAGACGCAATCAGTAGCATCCATGTCCTTTCTGAACCTTGATGCGATTCTACGTAATTTTCTAGGTACGTCTCTGATGAACTGTATGTTTTGATTGATTTGCAGTCTCAACATGGTACGCGAACAATGGACACACTTCATATTTGGTTGTAAATATAGTTCAAGTCTTGATTGCGATTTGAGTTCATTCTAATTTTCTGTCTGCAATTTTCTGTTTTTTACGGAAGCGTAAACGATCCAGAACGAGTTCTTCATCTTCAGTATCACATAGATCAGTCTCTGAATCAGTTTCATCGTCCGATGACGGATCAATTTGCAAAATTCCATATTGCTCTTCAGCCCCGCGTTTAATATAGCGGGACCGAAGTTGTTTATCATCTCGAGCTAGAAAAATCTGATCACCTGCACGATGACGCCAAGTGTATAATGAAGACTTTCTCCAATTGTGCCCCGTAGCCGCTAAATCCATAGCATATATATTACCATGGTTCATGAGGATGGAAATCCATTTACTTATTGGTACATTCTTGTGATACAGACGGAATTGCAAGTGCCGTGATGATCCCATATTGATGCCGACTACAATATTTCTTTCCGAGTCACCGTGAGCCCCGATGCCAGTATTACGAGAATAATATTGATTGCCTTCCGCGAACAGGTCTGCCAATGGTTTATCGTCTCGAGTAGATAAACATTCCTGTCCAAGTTGTCCTAAACCGATGCGGACCCGATTCGCTTCAAACATCTGGCTGAAAGAATGTACTGTGCCCTGTTTGTTTGGAATATCAGCCACTTGCGCGCAATCGGCAACACAGCAATTGTAGCGGGCATGTTTGTTTACGACACGGCCTCGCATAAATGCTGTCTTGTCCCAAGTAGCATTTTTTGCCTCCTCAAACAGAGCATCGGCGTCACCGCCCAATCCGTGTACAGCATCACCGTAAATAAACAAGAGATGAGCGGCAGGTGCATGAGAAAGGCCAGACAACATAGCCAAATCGACGATTTTTGTTTTATTATTTTTAAACCGAGGGCTATTGCCGATTGCTCGTAGATCAAACGCTGTCAGGCCTGGTCGTTTCTGTCCTATTTGTTGCATACCTACTCCATTTTCCACGCATCCAGTAAATGTGTAAATGGCAGCATGGTACGGGTAGGGTGCAGATCGTAGCATACTCAAGAAATAGTTTCTGCAGAAACTTTGACATGTATTTGTTTTATAAATCTGGTTAATTTTAGATCCTGGGCCCACCGCATAAATAGTATAGGATCTACTTGTAATTTATCAATGATTGTATCCATTATGTGATCGAGCCTTTGTTGTGAACATACGATGAAACAGTATTTTAAGTGTAGTAGTATGTTAGGTTCTGACCAAATGCGAGTGTCTTCTAAAAGCGCCACTACGATCGAGACATGTTGGTTTTGCACGGCATTTCGTAGTGCTTTGTTATCATAAGCCCCGGGTTGAGTCTCATTCCTTTGTAATAACATGTGCACGATATTGTACTGGTTGCATTGTGATGCAGAAGACAATACACAGTTCTGTGCCACGCTGGGATCCACAGATGGAAACTGTAATAATCGTTCGACGATATCAAATTCTCGCAGAGCACAGGCTGTTTTGATTGGTTCGTTGTCATTAATAGCTGGGTCGACACGAGGATCAGTAAGAAATAGTTGAACGAGTGGAATTTCGCGTTGTAGTATTGTTTGCACAAGTGGTGATAATCCACCAACAAATTGCTCCAGATTCGGGTTCAGTCCAGGACAACTCAATAACATGGTCACTATACGTGCATTCCCAATAGTAATTGCTCCGAACAAAGACGTATTCTGATTTGCACCAGGGTCAACACCCTGTATGGATAACAGGTATGTAAAACATTCTGTATGACCATGAATCGCAGTGTATTGTAATGCTTCACAGTGATTTCGGTTTGGATCGACGTATCCTCCTTTCACTATGATTTTTATTGTCTTTATGTCATTTCTAACGAGTGCAGTCATGAATCCTTGAGATATACAAGATATGAACCCTTGGATTTTGCACACCGACTTTGGCTTGTTTGTGACAAGCATTTGTACAAGTTTATGGTTCTGTGCGTACAGAGCTTGCTTCAAGGCAAACAGCTTCCAATGCTCTTGCCCGAAATCCAATTGCAGTAACATTGTAACAATCCCATAGAGGTCATCGGGTACCGATTGGGTGTTACCACTGTTGTATGCAGTTGTTATCTCTTTTAGAATTTCAAGAGAAGTAGCACGACCCTGTGAAAACAATACAGTATACTTCAGAGTACTCGATATTTGCAGATAAGCGGACAAACATTCCCATGACGGTAAAGGAACGGATTTTAACACTTGTACCTTCGACAATTCGGTGAAAGGATTCAGAGTACCTATACTATATAAAAGATCAACAGCATTTTGCATGTCTTTCAATGGTCGAACTCCACCGGGCTCTATTCCTATCCGGTCATAAACATCCTGTACTAGTTGCGACTTTCGTTCAGACAAAGTAGACATCATCACTTTTTCTGTGAACCATATTGGTGCTTTCGGGCCTACCCACAGGCGAAAGTATGGTCCATGTGGATTCATTTTTTAAAGAAAATATGACATTTAGATCTTGTGTGAAACCCATTATGTCGCAATTAAGCACAGGCCGTATATTCTCCCACCATGTAAGAAAAAATAATGCTGTTCAAGAAATTCATCAAGCCTGTATGTAATTGCAAGAGAACCCATGTATTTGTGATAGTGTCTGTTCAACTCTCCATACGTACAACTGTATTCTTTTCCAAAATGTAATTGAGACTTGAAATATTTCAAGCGCTGCTGTACCATCATCCATGGAACCTTGGAATGCATATGTCGGACCACAACTTCTTTCATGAGCTCCGGATCTACTGAATCCTGTGTTCCACAATTTGGACAAATGTTGATGTCTTCCATTCCCTCCAACAGAAAAGACTCTTCAAGAGCTTGAAACGATAGTTTTTCTGTCTGTACGTGTTTTTTGTGGTACTGCAGGAATAATTCTTTCATCAAATGATCGGGTAAGTCATCTATGAGTCGATTCGTTTCCAGAAGATCACTTCTACCATTCCAAATATTGTCGAACAATAAATGCGTCATTCCGTATTTCGGTATTTCGGTATTTCGGTATTTGTGTATTTGTGTATTTGTGTACAATGGAATCTCGGCTAACGGATCCAAGGCAAAATTTTTAGTTTGTAGATGGAGGTGAAAAGATATTGTTCAATCAAACTTCCGACCGGATTAAATTTTGTTACGTTTCTGATTGGCTGAGCATATATATGCAGCCATAAACCGAACATATCAACGATAGTCCCTGAGAAAAACCTAATTTCCGGATTCTGATATAAGACAATCAAACATAAACACCTTCTAGCATGATTACTTTGTCTTTGGAGGGCCTACTAAGACACGTCGCTCGTTTTTTCTTACTTGCATCATGACTATGTCTGAAATACGGTGGATTACAGAATTGTTCGCTACAGAAACGTGATGTATGTCGTGATTCGTGAGAACTCGGAATCCATTCAAATCATACAAAGAAAAGTGGCGATTGCAAAAGAGACCATTTGTGCGCGCAGTGCACTCACACAAGTTCATTGAATCGACCCATACAGCTTGACATCTTAAAATATGCATTTTGTTTTTTATAACAATCAAAATAATATAATATGGTTACAAAATATTCTTCTTTGAGTGCACAAGTTTCAATATACGAGATAGGTCGTTTTGTGTAAATACACAGTCAGTTTTTGACGGATAATAAGGGCTCATAATATCTTCGGACACCCGACTGTGACTTAGACCCACAAGATGGCCAATCTCATGCATAGCAGCGTAGACAACAGAAACCACAGGTTGTCCATGGATCTCACCCGATGAAACAGGGACACACGTCCATCGTTCCGCAGCATCGAACAAAATAAACCCGTTTCCACCTCGTCCTAGGACGCCACCAGGTCCATCCAAGCGCACGCTTTCTCCCTCTCCCCACGATATGCTAATATCAGCATGTTCTTTTACAATGTCAAAATGTATCTTCGACGCCATCGCTTGAGACCAAATCTGGAAAGCACTTGACAATGCTGCGAGAACTTCCGATGTATCTAGGTATGCAGGAATACAAGAGACAGAGTATGTCATTGTACGTCCGGTATCAATACAAGACAAAAAACTGGGACAAAGCTTGTCAACGCAAAACGAACCACAGGTATGTTCTATTGGCCCAAGCGCCGGGACAACTCGTGGGACAGGTAATCCAAATGAATCAGCGGTAACTAGTCTGCTAGATTCTTCATCAGAGCCACTTTGGGATACGAACGCATGGATCGACACTTGGTCCCGAGTCCACCCGTGAAGACGCAAAACATTCGCGATATCAATTAACAGATCGAAGGACTTCCGGTTCGGACATGCTGAACAAGCCTTAGTCCGACCTCGTCCAAAAACACAAGCAGATCCACCGAAGTATGCATTCTTACATGCGTCTGACAGGTGTTCATTGAGTACATCCCAATCTCCTACTTGATTATCTTTTTTGTTCGACGAAATCCAGACACCTACCTCATAACTATCTCCGATTGCCGCAGCGCGTACACCCTCAAACGCGACCAGTACCGGTTCGATAGACAAGGCTGCGGAGGGTATCACAGGTAGATTGTCGAATTCGTAAAAGAGTTTCTCACGAGTATCCAAAATATCAAGCACGGAACCGTTTGCACGTTGAAATGGTAGAATATTCCGAAGAACTGGATTCTTTTCACATCGCTCTTTGAACTCTTCAGTCATACCTTTCTTTTGTAGAAATGTACTATAGAGGCGATCAACGTTGGCGTGATGGACCCAGAACACCAGATCGAATGCTGCAAAACCAGTGCTACCCATCATACCGCCTACGGCAACATGCACTGAATCGTGTGCTTGTTCGACACTGACACGACCTGGTAAACCGCCGTCTTCTCCACTGCGGCTGGCGAATTGTTGATGTCCGTGATTCTGTAACGACCCAAGTGCCATTGCGATTGTATTTGAGCGTTGAATAGTTGAAAGTCGGCGATTTCTTGAGTTACGATTCATCAAGTATACTCCATTATCAAGTTCGGGACCGAACTCCAGTCCAGGTGAGAACAAATTTTCTGGGACAGTTAGCCATGCGTTAAGCAGATACTGTGAGATATCTGTCGTCAGCCAGTCCCAGTACGGTATACAAACCGTGCCATCTAGACCGAGAGCGCGATCGGACTTTTGTAAAGCAGTTTCGAATTCAAGGAGGTACAACCGGTGCCAACTAGGAAACGATTCGATCCCATGGGCACAATAGTCTCCCGGGAACCCATGATATCCTGCAACTCGGAAAAACTCACTAGTACCAGGGCCATTATGGTTGATACACATGTGCTTCGCAGCGTTCACAAAACGCTGTATTTCATTTTCAGTCATCATATGTAACGCTCGACGCACACCTACAAAAGATTGAACGTCCTCCTTCTCTTCCTTCTCTTCCTTCTCTTCCTTCTCTTCCTTCTCTTCCTTCTCTTCCTTCTCTTCCTTCTCTTCCTTCTCTTCCTTCTCTTCCTTCTCTTCCTTCTCTTCCTTCTCTTCCTTCTCTTCTAATCTTTGTAAATTTTTCCATTTCTGACAACAACACATCGCTTTGAAAAACCAATTCGTCATAACTACAATCACAGTCGTTATAATCGTTAGCATTTTATCTAAGTATAAAATGTAATTTGTATTATTTTTGACGCATAAATTAACTCCGAGAATCCAATTGCGATCCATGTTTCTAGTTCCAATCCGTGATCCATTTGTACATCCGATCCACGGTCGAAATGCGATGCTCGAATCAATTAAAACAAATCACAACTCACTAATTAATACTCGAAAAGTATGTTTCCGCACAAGGTGCACAATATCCGCGGCCGTGTAGGTTCTAATGGTCGTACATTTACAGGAACATACTGTGTACACACAAACCAAATGCGATTTGATAATTTCGAAGAACCAAGTTTCTGGTTGGAGTGTACGCTGCCTTGCAACTTATCCGTCGACCAAGTGAACACAGAACCAGAAGTGGTATGCCTGGTGTGTCTGAATGCCGATGCTTCAATAGTTGCATCATGCCAAGAATGTGAAAGCTTGATTTGCAAGGCATGCTTACTGAAGTCAACGACATCAGGCATGCCACCTAATCATGTATATCTTTGTATCGCATGCGAACATGACATCGATGCTACATCGTGATGGAACTGATTGATCTGATGGTCTACTGGTTCGTTGGACGTTTTCTTGTGTTTACGACAAAAATTGACAACCAAAAGCACAATTGCCCGCATCAGTAAACGTACTTGTCCGAACGAATTGCTTTGTGGTCCCTTGACGAAGGAACTTACTGAGTCGTGGGCGGTTTGCTGAGGTCGACGCCAACATTTAGATATAAACAAATCAATGCAACAGCAGGAAAAAACCAGATCAAGGCAATATACAATACCTTCGATGTTCCTGATAAACCAGCCCATTTTTGAACGAGCATCGTAACCGCCCATATCAGTAAAAGTACTTGTACAAAACCAACAGCGATCACAATGATAGAAGCTGCACCTAATGCTGTTCCAACATTGGCAGCAGCATTCAGATTATCGAGGTCGCTCATAAGTATTTATTTATTAGTATCAATTAAATATATACCAATTGTCGATGGTTCAAACGTTGGACACAGAGTCACGCAATTTCAGCAAATTTTTGATTTGAAGTTCATTCTGAAGTATATCAAATTCAAACTTGCTCTGCATCGAAGCGTTTTTGTTTTTACCCCTTTGCAAAATTTCAATAGAATTTTTGTATTTATTGATCTGGGTAATGTCGACATCTATTGAATGATCACAGCGTGTCACTTCTGAGGTGGCCATAAACAATGAATTTTGTTCTCGCTCTAATAATTCTCTCTGTAAATTAAGCATATTGTCTTTAGATTCATCCCGTGATATTTCGGAGGCAGTTCTGAGACTCCTTTTCAATTCGTTCCTAGAAGCAACTGCCTGACTGCGAGTTTTTTCATCGGGGTAACCGAGTAATGTAGTGAAGAAGTACTCTGGGTTCACTGAGCCGTATCCTTCCGAACCGGTAATCATTATAACTTTGACTTTCGCTTTCATCATCCCAATCAAAAACTCTTCCCGGTTGTCGATGAACAAAATTCTATTATAGTTATTTTGCTTGTCAACTATTTTGTTCAGTTTCATTTGGAATTGTTTACTTCTTGACTGGCGGCGTAAGTGTCCAATTGCTGGTCTACGATATACTGGAAGCATTGCTATCTGAATTTCATTTGTAATGTTTTCGTTTTGAAACCCGAGTTCTAGCACTGTCCGCACAAATGCCTCCTTTACATTTTCGTCAGTCGCAATGACAACTTTTTTACCTATCGACACCAATTGCTGTACAGTATCAATAAAAGCCGGAGTCAGAAGTGCGGCCTGTTCATGAGGGTTCCCTAGACCATAGAAATCTCCCTTTGACACTGTAATGTTGTGGCTAAATACTACTGTTGTAATCAAACCACCTTCGACTTCACGTATTCTATACAATAGAGCATCGACGATCTCGGATTTGTCCAACCTCGACGACAAACTGTAACCACCAGCTGTCATTTGATCATCCCGATGCTGCCAACACATCCCTGAATAATGTGTCACAACGCGTTTGCACCGCCCGTTTTGGTTACCAATACAGATAGCCTTACACTGTCTCTGTCCGAATAAAGGATTTGTCTGACAATGGTCACACGGTATATTCGCAAGTTCATCGCACGCATTTGTAGAATCGTTACTCATTTCTTATTTATTAGATGACAATAATTGTACAAATACAGCAATTACAAATTATTTTCAGACTTGACTATATTGTTCCAATGTTCTACATTGAATCTGGCCGTGTCCAATTGGTTTTGTTGTTCTTGGTATCCTGCAGTCTCTTTTATGAGATCTGATTTTTTTAGTATCTTCTGTGCTTTCAAATCGACAATATGATTCTCATGCGCAATTATCAAATCAGAAACTCTATGTATTTCGGTGTTATATTGATCCATTTCTTTCTTTAATTGATTCAGTTCGTTTTTCTGTGCAAATGTTTGTTGTTCTAGCTTTTTTAATTTTACGTCAAAGGCGTGATTGGGACTTTTCAATATGTACGCAGATGTCGTACTTGTTTTCATCTGATGTTGTAACGTTTGAAAATAGTGGTTCCGATTGTCAGAACCATATCCTTCTAAACTAGGGATTGTGACAATTTTGACATGCGATGCTGTCATCTTATCCAAGATATCTTTTTGATTGTCAATGTACAAAATTTCTTCATTTTTCTGCTCGGTAATTCTTGCAGCTTTTCTCAAACGAGCCGCAAGACTTGTTCGCCGCATTAATCCACTAGAGCTTGCTTGATTTGAAACGATTACCGTGAAAATTTGATTCGTATGTTCATAATCGCCGAAGCCAATTACCAGGACACGCCGCACAAACATATCAGTCATCTCTTTGTCCTGATTATTGATTGTTGCAATGACAACTGTTTTACCAATCGATAACAATTTCTTCACTGTCAAAATGAAAGCTTCCGTCAAAAGTGCTGCCTGTGTTCGCGTATTTCCTTGACCATATAAATTACCCGTCGACACTATACTATTATGGCTAAATATCACTGTTTTTATAACATCATTTTCGACATTGCGTATTCTATACAAGAGAGCATCGGAGATTTCGGATGCGTTCATCACCGATATTGAACTGTCATCGCTTATATCATTATTTTTCATTTGGGTACTCATTTCTTAATCACATAATGAAAATAAACACGGCAACAAATTACATAATGGTTTTCCGATAACGAGTACCCAAACCGAGTTACCAGAAATACGGGTTTTAATATATTGTTATAAGCACATTAGATAAATAATAAAAACACGAAACATCATGAGCCCTATTTTATTGTACATACATGGGGCGATTCGTGATGTATCAGAATTCGCAAATATTCATCCTGGAGGTCTTGAAATTTTAAAACGATGCATGAAGATGGACGATTCTACAAATGAATATGACAAATTCGGACATTCTGATGAGGCATGGGCATTGATGGAGTCGATGAAAGTGGAAACGGTCAATACTCTTACGACACCATCCTCTGTTCCCATCAACTCAAAAAGACCTCCGAATTCGTTCATGTCTCGTATTCGCAAGAAACTGTTTACACATGAGGACTACCGCAATGTACATAAGGTACTGGGTCTTGTTTCTCTTCTGCATATTTTGCCAAGGTGTATTATTGGTATCATATACCGCAAAGATTACTTTGAGTTATGGTTTGGACCCGTGATTCGGACCCTATTGGTGTGTGTGCAAATTTTACTGAGCTTGACTTCTTTGCAATTCCAGGTACCTAAGGGCAGTAATGTACTAAAGCCTATGATACATTCTATGTTCAGAGCACATAGTATTTGTTTTGCATTACGAACAGCAGTTTGTACACTGTTTATGATTTGGCCAACTAAATATTCTACGGTACTGAGAGTATTTTTTTGCATACTTGCAATGGTTTGTGCAGATGAAATAACGTCTCGTCTGACGATAGAAAATGACAGTTATCTGACAACCCGTGCAATGCCATATTGGCCAGGCATTAGTCCGTCGCGTTTGAAGCTTCACAAATTTTTCTATACGACTGCACAGTTCGCAGCAACTATTGTCTGTATGGGAACAACATCAGAGTTGTTAGTTCTGTCTACGATCATACCTATTCAGGGTGCCGCCTTTCTCATGACGCTTGTCCGTAAATCGATTATAGTTCCCCATACTTATCACTTGATATATACTCTAATGTTAGCATTGCCATATATGCTTGCAGATTCATTACCGAAGTTGTTATTCTTGTTGGTCACTATTGGGATCACATATGTATTGAGAGTCAAGTACTATATGGATAAGTATATGTTATGGGTATGTACGTCATCGATCATCATTGCTTGTCGGGTTCCTATTTTCAATCCTGTGTATATGTACTTAATTTGGGCGCTCTGCGTGTATGGTTTTTTGTCACGGGTTAATCCTAAAGCGCAAGGCAGTGTTGACCCGAATTCTAGAGTCTTCAGCAATGTTCATACAGGTAAAACACACACGCGGCTTATCTTGCGTACACGCGACAAAATATTGAACTTTAAACCTGGGCAGTTTGTCACTATTAGTGACGGTGCAATATCCAGAAAGTATACTCCATTAACGATCGTACCCGTTAATCAGGGTACTCAATCTATGCTAGAGCTTGCGATTCGTCGATATGATGATATATCAAAATTGACATTCTCGGCATACTTGTACAGCCTTTCATCTGAACAAACCGTGTTGGTCGATGGGCCTTTTGGTACGAAGTATTACGACGAGACGCAGCGCGTATTGTTTAATGATGCTCAACAAGACACTTTTGTACCGGGTAAGGACACTATCGTTTTGTTATCTGGTGGTAGCGGCGTTTCGCCTATGTATAGTCTTGCTGTGTCCATGCTGGCATCAGGTCTGCACGTGAGACTGATCACGCTCGACACTAGCGAACAGACAGCTATGTTACGAAACGAATGTGTCGACTTGCAAGCACGATATAAAAGGCGTCTGCAATGGACACGGCATGTGACGGCTAATGGCAGCCGTTTAATCGAGAGTAATCTACGAGATTATACGTCAGAAGCACGAAAAGTGTGTGTTTGCGGTCCTCCAGGGCTCATTTCTTTTATTCGTGCATTTCTTCCGAGCTCGACTCCTTTAATTGTATGGTGAATGAGCTTAGTGTACGCACGCGTTGGCTTCATTGGATCTATGACACCACTTCGTAGACTAGAAATCCTTCATAGTCTAGCCCAAAGATAACTTTGATCGGCTTCTCGTCTTTTTCGTTCTTGGGAGGAACACGCCTTACCTGCACAAATAATAAAGTTAGATACAACGAACCTTTCACGACAGATACATCTCGTACTAATTTAAAGGTACCATGTTCAGGAAACTCGAAGTCTCTTGGCCGAGCTTGAAAAGCAGAAGCGTAACATCTTCCGCTTTGATGTGGAACAGCGCATCATCGATACACTTCGGTACATCCATATTGCTCTCAAGACTTATGTCTGTTTGCACGGTGGCTACACCAGGTACAATGCAAATGCAATGCATATCCTTTAACAAGCCAGGGAATGTCCTCTCGGTGCACGTAGGCATACCTACCATTGATTACAGCATACGCGATCATTAAATTACGATTTGAGACATGTGAATGTATACAAGGTCGAAATTGTATATGAATTAATAGGATCTTATCTGGGATTCAGGGATCATGTTTTCGGATCCTAAAATGGTGATAAACATTCTTTTTGATTTCACAAATGATTTTGACGATGAAAGAAATTTTGGTGGTTGATGGAAGCAAGGAGCGGGTCCGTGTACTATCAGTGGACTATGTATTGAACCAGGCTCGAGTTGAAAGGTGTCCTTGTGAGTGTGCACAATGCACGGTAGGTTATACCGATCTTCATCACAAAAAAAATACAACTGAGAATGTATCGCTCGACATTCTGTCTTTCCCCGTATATGGTTATCTTCATTATTGGGATGATGGCCCTGTCAAAGACAATTTCATGCAGAAATCTGGCACCCGGGTTTCATCCTGGTTATAAACATAATTTGTAATATAAATGGTCGTTTTCGAGGATGCAGAATCTTACGTCCAATGGGTACAAACGTCGTATCAGAGAGATGTTGTGTACAGTCATAGTGTCAAGATTATTGGTGAATTTGTCACATTGCTTAACAATAACCAGGATCGTTCCAAATCATGGTTCTTAGAACGTGGAATGGATAAACTAAAATTACAAATCGTTCCTTTGAAGAGTATTGGTGACACTTTTCAGATCAATATCGAACAAAAAGGTGTTATAGAAGTTGATGATGTTTCAGAATTAACATTTGTCAAATTATTTCGTTACGACGCAGAATTATATTTGTTGAACATTGCACAAAAACAAATCAATTTGTGCCGTACAACGAATCCATTAGTGTATTTGGATGTTCCTAAAAATGCAACACTTGATGACAGTCCGTCTAAATTAAATTTTTACACAATCCAGCACGCACCCATAAATCGAGAACAATGGAAAGAGCAGTATAAATCGATCAGTGCAAGAAATAAAGCACTATTCACGAATCGTGTCGCAAACGAATCAAATGTCGGTTTTCAATCGTACGACAATGTGGATCGTGATTTTAGTGCGATCGATCCATCATCCGATCCATTCAATGTGTTGGATGTGACAGTATCGAGTGGGAAAATATGGCTAATCGTGTGTATATTTATTCTTTTTTTGTGGCTTTTTTTCATGTGCCTTGTATGTGGTCGCAGGTATAAAAACAATGTGGTTATTGTCAAAGAATAATGTAAAATTTGTTTCCGTGTTATATAAATATTGTTTGATGCGTTTGACAGGTCAATTATCAAATCGAATGACGGACGCCAAACAGCGCTACAATTTAAACCTATCCAAAGGTATCCAAAGCTAACCAAAGCTAACCAGGATTCCTACAAAACAGGTTTTGCAAGTTATTAAAAATATTTCGTCTTAACAACCAGGGGTGTAGCCCCAACGACCCTGTCCAACCAAGGATGGACTAGGCCTCATTAATTACATTGTATAATACCATGTGTATCTAACACAAATGGGTGTTCAACGTAAGATACCGCAACATGATGTTACGAGCACCATTCACATCTCTGTCGACAACAAATTTGCATGATGGACATGTAAACGTTTTGCTGCCACCCAGCTTTGGGTGAAGAGAGATGTTGTACCTCCATCTGTGTTCAGCCCTACGAGGGTGCCGACAACTACCCATTTGGCGAGTTAATAATGTAATATTGTATTATAGTATTAATACTAATGATTAATGTAATATACTTTATACCACTACTAATACTAATGAATAAAGTAATTATTGTGTTAATGTATCACACATATAATTGCATCGGGTCAGAGCGTTCTCAAATTCTGTCTGCGACACATAACCATCTTGTGAGTCATCCAATTGTTCCAGTACAAAGAAATCTCCTAGTCCACCAACATCCGATAACAGTTTCTGGATTGTTTTTCCTTCATCGGTACGTAGTCGTTTATTCAATTCTTTCTTTGTAATTAGACCATTAGTATCCTGATCCACACTATGGAACAATGCTGATACTCTCGAACGCAAGGCGTCTGTCTGTGAGCAAGTCCGCCCACACTGTGTTGCACGAATTAAAGCATTCTCGAATTCCATCTTCGAGACATTACCATCTTGTGAATCATCCAATTGTTGCAATACAAAGAAATCTCCTAGTCCACCGGCATCAGATAACAGTTTCTGGATTGATTTACCTTCATCGGTTTGTAGTCGTTCATCCAATTCTTTCTTTGTGATAAGACCACTATGATCATCATCGACACTGTGGAACAATGCTCTTACTCTCAAACGTAAGGCGGCGTCTGTCTGTGATGAGCAGTCCGAAATGTTCATTTTATTTGTATATATATTTTTTTTTTACATATCGTCAATGTGGTCTCGTCTATTAAGTCCCCCGAGAGATTCTACTCACTCTGAACATCCGATTATAATACGCACACATTCCTTAATATAATTTAGTTTTTATTTGAATTTAAGAATCCTGTCAATGCTCGTTTCCGTTCTTCCCAAGGTCTGCCGATTATAGACTTCAAGAACTTGCTTTTGACAACTGTTGATGTGTCGTCTTTCGGACATGTCTTGAATGCGTTCTTCCAAGATGTTCGAGATTCGTGCCATTTTTTTCGATCCTTTTGTTCATCGAGAAATTGTGACTTGTTTTTGGTTTGAGTTTGCGGACATCCAACATGATTTTGGTTAATGAGTTGATGGCATATGTGGTTCCATTGTACTACACCGGTCGATCCATCAAACGGGATTTGTTGAATTGATTGCTAACCTCGTAAGAATGTCTACTTAGCACAGTTGGAACTTTTTGCAATTTCGTAACAAGTTTTATACTGGGTACGAAAGTCCCTTACATGTGAGTATCTGCCACTTGCGGCATCCTCGTCTTCCAGTAGTGTGGCCCGTACTTAAAGAACAGTTCGGTGTGCGCAGGAATGTTCTTTTTGGCGTAGAATGTCAATGCCCGCCCGAATCGATGGCCATCACGCGTATAGCCGAGGTTCTCCGAGTTCTTAGTGATAGGGTCGTTCAAGAAGCGGCACCAATTGGAATCCTGCCCCTCGTACGTTGCGAACACCAGCTCCAAGTCCAACTTGTTGGTCCTATGTAGATCCATGGCCTCTTGTGGCGAACACACGATATTGCCAATGCGTAGCTTTCCGTTGATATCGCGCCCATCTACGTGATTGAACAAGTAGTCCGTGTTGCAGTCTTTGTAGAAACGGCTGGAAACTCCAGTGTATACCCCTACAGGATGGCCTTTCTTGATGTCGACCCGGCAAAATGCGCCAAGTCCCACGTCTGGTCCTAAAGTAGACGGCTTGATGTAGATATTGTGCCCGTAATTCTCCATGATCGCCCTGTGCATGATAAGCCTCGACGTTTTCGTAATACGTTTGCGTTTTTTCGATGGGGTTCGTCCGGTGCCCATCTTGTTATACTAATACCTACACAGGTTTGACAATAACCAAATTTCGAATACATTCGCGGTTTCAAAATGATAAGTTACTAATCAGATTTCAAGATCTACCCACCCCCTCTCCTCTTAATTAGTCAATACACATACTTCGAACCTGTGAATCAAAACTATCACCATTCCTAATATTTGTATCTTAGATTATGCATCTTTCCAATCAATTGGAATGTGACACCCTGTGGATGTGCATTATTTCAGTCTCCTAGAAAAGAAGGAAGATCCGTAATCGCATGTACAGAAAGAATTGTAGTGCTCTTGGCATCGTTTATTGATTATTTGCAGTATGACCCACCCACCTACTATGATTAGTCACTAATCACTTTGCACATACGAATGGCCCTAAGTTCAAAAATTCTGTTAAAGCTCGTTTTCGTTCTTCCCATGGTCTGCCTATTATAGACGTCAAGAATTTGCTTTTTACAACTGTTGATGCATCGTATGCTCGTTGTTCGACATTTACTGTTGTTCGACATTTCTGAAATGCCTTCTTCCAAGATGTTCGAGATTCATGCCATTTTTTTCGCTCCTTTTGTTCATCGAGAAATTGTGACTTTGTTTTCGATTTGAGTTTGCGGACATCCAGCATCATTTTGGTTAATGAATTGATGGGATATGTGGTTCCTCTGTACTGCACCATCAGATTGTCCTGCTCGGCTTGGTGTGCCCGATCGTTGTTCATGCTATAATCAATGATCATATCTCCGTCCAGGCTGATGTCATTATGTTCAAGACAAGACACATCTATAAATGGTGGATTCTGACGGAGTATCATCCGTTGTTCCTCGACCTTGTCTTGGATACATCGTAGGATTCGTTCTTTCTCGAATTCGGCATCGACTTCTGCTTGCAAACGTCTAGAACAAAACCCTTCCCAAGACGGATCTGTTTCACGGGGTGTATTTTTATTCATCTGCGTGATTTGTGTGTCGATATCCGCCAAGTCTTGATACAGTATTTTGACATCTACCACAACCTGGTCGATTTTTTTGTTGATGTTGTGTGCGAAGACTTTTTTTTCTTCGTGGTATTTGTTTATTAATACGAATCTTCCCTCCGACCGCTCACTAGCTGTAGACGTTGTATATTCAATCTCGGTTTGCCCTGATCTATAATTGTATGTTATTTTCGTTGAAGAAACTTGTTTACTTGCTTCATGTGAATATGCCCCAATACATGCTGAAGTGAATCTTCTCTTATTTGGAGACCGAATTGGTTGGTGCTCTTTTTTCTTCGCTTCGCGTTGTGCATGCGTCTTTCGTACCCATTGCATCGTTTTGATCATGTTTTCACTTGGACTCAAGGTGTTTGAAACCACATCGACCGGGGTCATCGAGGTCACTGCGGACATTTTCGCTGAATAGTAATCAAATGCTTGATTTCAGATGTGTCATCATAGAATTCAGATATAACAATTTATTTAGTAGGTATTTCTCCAGTAGTGTTCTTTCTCGTTTAGTACATTGTACTGTTGGGGATCGTTGAATGGCTCTCGAGTACTTACTTGTAGACCACATCCAGAATGTCTTTTTAGCAGAATTGGAATTTTTTGCGATGTTGTCAAAATAAATGCAACAAGTGATTTGGGATAATATCGAAAGGGCTCGTGATTTGGTGCTCAACTTTTTTTTATTTGGCCCTATTAACAGTGTGCACCCAAAAGCACGACTAGCCAAAGCATTATTTTATACACGCGATCCTAGGATCGGAATTGAACCTAGTATGACAACGTTGCCAATGCGAGAAACGTGGGTCGGTCTTCTTTCTGTAGCAACAGGTCAGGCAACAAGAATTCGTGGTGGCAAACGTCTTCAGTCGTTGATCAATCGGTGTAAAATAGATGAGCCACGGTATGAGTTTTTACCGAATAGTGCAGTATTATTACTATGCGTACATGGATGGTTACGCGGATGGTCGCCAGTTGAGCATTGTCGATCAACATTGAATGCCAATCTATTAGTTCCCATGAGACCTCAGGTGGTTCGCGCTTATGCAACATGTGTCGAGGTTACCTTCTATCATGTGTTAGTCCTGGTTCATGGTGCCTCGTGGGTTCAGGAAAGATATGGTAGTGTGGACAATTGGATTACTACTGAGGTTGAAGGTAGACAGAATACGAAGTGGAAACATTCACGATACGATCACACCGAGTTATGTAGTGGAGAGTGGTCCAACTTTGTGGCACTCTTGGAAAGTAACTTGTCTGTTCGACAGGCACTGGTAGAGCTCGGAATGAGAAACGTGACAATACAAACAGGACCGGGCATTTCATGGATGGTGTCTTTTGTTCATCCATTGAGTCTGCACGTACGGATTGATTCAAACCGACAGCATACGTCTATTTATGTCCAATCCTATCAGGATGACGACAACGATCGTACTCATTTGACGATTTTGGAGTGGCCAGCGACATCGACTGAAGATCAGCAACTCACCTACTTATTGACCACGCATCTACACAGTATGCCCGTTTGTAGTCACACAATTTTTGCGCTTGGTAGCACTTCTCTACGACGTTTGGTACGGAATGAACCCTCTATCGGATGTTGTATGCTGCTGCAATGTACCTCCAATACACAGTCGAGTTATGATGCTATGCACACAGTC
>Ga0307978_1001272_pt1 | contig 19199 bp, 23 predicted proteins | sample OrgLakmetage1056_FD_203151 | JGI IMG/M metagenome (GOLD analysis project Ga0307978, IMG submission 203151) | Saline water microbial communities from Organic Lake, Antarctica - #1056 | ecosystem: Environmental > Aquatic > Non-marine Saline and Alkaline > Saline | place: Antarctica: Organic Lake...
GGTAAACGATAGGCAACACCCCGTCTACATTCGCGGCGACCCGGCCTGGTCTCGAAAGAACTCGCAAGAGCTAGACCAGCTGCTCATGGAGCATCGCCCAAACGACTTTTCCAATCGTATTCTGTTCGAGCAACAAACACATGAGATTCTAGAGCTCCAACATCCCATGTAAAAGTCTATTTTCCTATATATGAGATTTCTCATTAAGTAATTTAATACTCATACTCATATATATATATACACTATACATCTAAGTAAATTCGGAGCTCCCCCATAGCTCGCAGAGCTCCCATAGCTCGCAGAGCTCCCCCATAGCTCGCAGAACTGGCATCCTCTTTTGTAGTGACCAGGGCCCGTAACGTCGTGGCCATGGGAATATGGATTGCATTCTAATGGCCACATCCGTAAGTAACAGTGCTAGTACCAGGTACTTGCATGAACTTGGACAGTATCAGGTACGACGTACTACAGTACTACGTCATAGGAGTGCGGTGCGGTACTACGGATCGTGTCGTACCGCGTGGAGAATAAAATACTAAGTAATATTACGATTTTTATAAGTGAACTTATGAAGCGTTGAATATTATTATATAGAACCTTTTTACCAGAAAAGGGCGATTACTTAGGCCAGAGACTTGCACACGGGATGTTGGAGCTCTAGATTCCCTCAACTACTGGCACCTTCGATGCTACTACTAGTGCAACTACTACCACTACTTCTGATCTGCCTACTTCTGCCAATGCGGCTCGACGGTACCGTCGATAGCTACTAACTACATTACCACATTTACTATTTGAATCTACAAACATCTGATCTGCAACTGCATACTTCCCACATAAACTGTTTGAATCTACAATAATCTGATCTGCAACTGCTCTGCCGATCATGATGACAAGTTGCGGCAGGTTGCTATCAAACAATTGCTGATGTTGAGGCATGACGGTCGAATCAATTGCAATCAAAGCTGCACAATGACCAGTCTCCTTTGATAGCGACAAGAACAGGGTGATGCATGTTGATTGCTGCCTTGGTCATCACGCACCGATTTGCAGTGAGAAACTTGTTGCGGCCAACCAAGGTTCCCGCCAAAGCCAAGCTGCACCATGGCCAGTCTCCTTTTGATAGCGACATGGACAGGATGCATGTTGATTGCCTGTTGATCGTCACGCACCGATTTGCAGTGAGAAACTTGTTGCGGCCAACCAAGGTTCCCGCCAAAGCCTGCCGTGCGACACAATAAATACGATCATACTCTGCCATAAAATCTACTTGAAACCTACTACTTAGGATGATCATACTCTGCCATAAAATCTACTAGTAACCTACTACGACACTTAGGTATTTGTTTTGTGTGCTTTTAGAGCCGTGGTCCCGATCCTTATAATAACCTTGGTTACGTCAAAAGTGCTTATAACAACATCCTAGATTTCACAAGTGCTTATGATAACCTTGATTTCGTCAAAACAACATTCTACATTTAATAACTTAAAACAACATTCTACATTTTTTCGTGGGTATGTCTAGTTTTATTGCTTAAATGCACTCACATGCGCTAACCTTGGTCCTGCTTCAAATAAAATTATATTATATTGTAACATGGGTAACATTTTCGTTGGTTTTGTCCTTCATTCCAAACTTTCGTTACCCTTGCCCTTCAACAGTCCATATTATCAATTCAAATCGGAATGTCAGCGGCATTCATTAAGAGAACTAAACTTGCAGTCCTCTGGGATTTCACTTTAGGACTTCCTTCCCTCCTTTTCTTAACAAAAAATCAGTAGTCCGATAAGATAATTCCCTGTCATGTTCTTCCTTATGATCAATGCTATGATCCTTGTAGACGACCCTATTTCGCTACACGGTTCTTTCGTCTCTTCTCATCGTAAACTGAAAATCCCCGTCGGAATTTTGTTAACTTAAAAACCCTGTCTGTAATTATCCAAAGTTGCAGTTTGCTCCCTAAAACATGTCGAGTAATATCCGCCAATCAACGACACCATCTTTTTTATATATTTTGTTGGTGGCATATGACGCTAAGGTTACTTAAGAACTTCGTTTTTATCTTTACCATCCAAATTAAACAAAAGGTAAACTAGTTCAATTCAGGAATTTCTTTCATAAATATTGGAAAAGGTTATGCCGCTCATACTCGTTATTTCTTCACTTTAGCTTTTTCCTATTATTTTTCATGTTAATAAATTGAAATTGTAAACTAGTAAAGCTTAGAAAAAAATATTTCAAACGTAAAGTTTTCGTCACAAACAAGTATAAACAAAAATATTTATTTTGTTGTTATTTAAGGGAACGTTTTGATTAAGCGCTGGCAATAATTGCATTAACGAAGAAGAATCGTCATCATAAACTTTTATCCAGTCTAAGGGAATCAATTGTTTTCGTCCGCGTCGGTTGCAAAAACAGTAGATATAAAGTTTGGGGGAAGCTTCAGAAGAATCGTTATCTTCAAGTTTTATCAAATCTCAGGATATCAAATATTTTAATCTATATTGAAGATATTCGCGTCGATTGCAAACAAAAGTAGAAATAAAGCTAGGTGGGAAGCGAGCAGATCACTCTCATTCTTGGTCGCAAGCGTCTACTTGATGGCCAGGTCATCAGAAGCGGCAAGTGAAAGCCTAATCAAGTTATCTCAACAGACGATAGATCCGGAAAAGCTAATGTCGGTGTGTATCATAGGGCGCCCAAGATCCTACAACACCTTAGCCGGGCCCCTCCATACCGTTGCGTGAAGAGGGTGGGGGAGACGGAACATGGGTAGCATGGGTATAAGGGGGTAGCTGGGTAGGCAGTTGAGATTGTGTAGTTTGGGAGGTTTCTTTTGGACGAACGCTTCTCATTCTAAATGAATCAGGTATCGTTGAAGGGTGGTACGTACCGTAGTCAAATTGACTGTCTGTTCCTTAAGATGGACATTCCGGTCTTTATGACCGACCAGGTTCAATGTTGTTATTTAGGCTGAAATTCAACTAATGAACCATGACCGCTACTGTACATACTAAGTATGCTAGACAGATTACTCAAAAGGATCACAGTATAGAAAGTCAAAGGACATTCTGTTCTTTACATCTTACTGGTTTCTGGTTTCAATCTGCTCTTTTCAGGTTCTTTTCGAGATTGAACTTAAACTTTATGAGGCTTGTTCTCTTGTTCTCGAAGACGTTTCTCACATACAGTACGACGTACGTCGTACATCATGAAAGCAAGATGGAAGGTAAGATGCCGATAGCTATATATCTACTGTGAACACATTCTCTTCGAGATTCAACTTAAACTTCAAGAGGCTTGTTCTCTTGTTCTCGAAGACGTTTCTCACATACAGTACGACGTACGTCGTACATCATGAAAGCAAGATGGAAGGTAAGATGCCGATAGCTATATATCTACTGTGAACACATTCTCTTCGAGATTCAACTTAAACTTCAAGAGGCTTGTTCTCTTGTTCTCGAAGACGTTTCTCACATACAGTACGACGTACGTCGTACATCATGAAAGCAAGATGGAAGGTAAGATGCCGATAGGTATATATCTACTGTGAACACATTCTCTTCGAGATTCAACTTAAACTTCAAGAGGCTTGTTCTCCAAGACGTCCAGATCGACGGAACATGAAAGCAACAATGATGCCGATATCTGCTATCTTTTTGACTAACAACGAAGGCGGCGACACTCGTTCGCAGACCTGGGAACCAAGCAAAAAAAGGCACCCGCTCAAATGAAGAGAGAGAGTAGAAATTAGGAGGGTATCTGAATGCAGAGCTTCGGTGTATAATGAGCTTTTATCGTGAAGGCGCCTCTAAAACAACCACAGCAGCGTAAGTTGCGTTGTTGTTAGTTGCTCTCGTATTGTTGAACATTTGCTGTCTGAATTCGGAAATGCTGCTTTGCTTGAAATATTCATAGGTTTTGCGCAAGAAGAAAACTAACGCTCCTTTCTACATTTTTCATCCGCTTTGCATGACAGGTTTCGACGAAGTTGTGCAATACGTTTGCAACGAGATGACTAATGCCACTGAATCTAAAGCTATGTCTGCGGCCAGCTATGTGTGGGCTAAAGAGGACCTTCTTGACGGCTTGAGTATCAAGTCAAGTTAGACCAAGCGAAAATTAAAACGAACGACAAAGATCCACTTTTTTTCAGCTGGACTCATCTCACGAATGAAAGCCAAACCATCAGGAAAGGGGAACATTGTGGTACTCTCGGCGCGGCAAAATTGTTTACTCGCCACTTCCTTTCAGGCAGCTCCTATGCTCTTCAGGTCGTGACAGGGGCAACTCTCCCTGCTATATCTGGTAACCAAAAGAGGGCCAACGGCAAGGGTGAGATTTGAATTGGAATATCGACGTAAGAACAATTGATAGAACTTTTCACAAAGGCGTAGCCCTTCTTGCTACGTGTTGCGATAAGAAGAGGGAATTGTGCTACTTTTCAGATGATAATACGATTACCCGCAGAGGCTACACGAGCGGCCGCAACTGCTGGGAAGGCTTCAAGGTCTTGCTTGACGACGCAGCAATGCACTCCAGCAGAGCCCTGCCCAACATTGTGGCGAGATGAAATCTCATATGGAAGAGGATGACGAGCAAGACCTTATAGGATTTTTCAATCAAGAGGATACTACAAAGGCCGCAGCACTCTCTCGTAAAGACCTGCTGAATAGACTGGCAAACCACCAGCTTGGCGATCTATATGGAGAACGACCAACCGTCCTGGAATGGGCGCGTGCTCGAAGGAATTGCCCTACCATGTGATCAACTTCTCATTCCAGACACTTGCTTTATACAGTTGACTTTTTCTGCACATGATGCAAAATGAGACCCTCCCGCCGTCTTCCAAGAAAGTAGTGTTGTGACGGTGCAGGAGGAGCGTTTGGATAAATGGAGAGTCCCCTTTTGCGGCCGGTGGTTTCTGTCGTGTGTATGATGACATTTGAAGGAACGAAAGTATCTCTTTTGAATGATCTTCTCGTTGAAGTAGATAGTATTAGTTGAATGGCTTTTCATGGTAAGAAAGGCATTGTTGGCGATGGATAAGTTTTACAAAGATTTAGGAACCAAGTCTATTGATATGTCAAAAACAAGGACACATTGAATCGGCAATAATGAAATGTGAGAGGTTATTGAATGAAGCCATGCGTCCCACAGTTGTCGACCCTACTTGTTACCGGAAGCCTGCGAAATCATGCAAAAGAGTCGCGTTGGACATATTGTTGCAAGTCAGAGTCTTACGGCAACGGCTGAGCGAGGAACTGCCAGCACTGCGGCTGTTGAGCACCCGAAGCACGGCTAGTTTGATATCTGTCTTGGCTCTGCATTGCTTGCCTGAAGGGTGGAGGTGGAGGGGCCGGAATGTCTTGCAGAAGAGCACTCAGCAACTGCATGCTGCCTCCGAGAAGAGCACTTTGCAACATCGGGAGAAGGTTGGAGGCGCCACCATGCTGTTCAGGTCCGCTGCTAAATTGGGGGATACTGTTGTCATGCTGCCGCTCCTGCTGTGAGTTGCTGTTTTGTTTCTGCAGTACCTCAAGTAGCTGCGCGGCAGCCTTATTGCTGAGGTCGTTGCTGCTGCTGCTTGCAAAAATGCTCACACGGCGTGGCGTCTGCTCCATCAGCAGCTCACAGTTTTTCGTTCTCAAGACATCGTGCTGTGTCTTCAAAACATCGTTGTATCTTGATAAATCGTCAATACGCTTGGTAAGACACGAAACTTGTTCTTGAAGTACCACCACCATGTTCTTGTTGCGCTTGCGAGTCCATGCAGCGTTGCGACGACTGTACTCGCGCCTGGCCGCCACCTTGGCTTGTTCCAGCGTCAGGGTGGGATATAGCGCAAGTTGGCCTTCGGTCGTTGCGGGATCCATGCCAGCAGCAATTTCGTCGTCAGCATCTTCTTCATCTAAAAGCTTTTGCTTTTTGTTGAAGCGTTGACGAGGCGAAGACTCAGTATCGCTCGCCTTCTTTTGCTCTGAGTTCGCTTCGGCCAATTCGAAGTTGCTGACGGGACGCGCCGAGTGCGAAGAGCTCTCGTGGGTGTGACGAAGAAGGCCGGCAGATCGATCGTCCGTCTTTCTCTTGCAGTGGTTGTTGGTCTTGGCGGGCGAGAAGCAGATATCGGAGGATTCGTTGCTGGGCTCCTTGTTCCTCTTGTACTTGTCAAACGACGAGTTTGTAATGGAGGAGACGGTGCTTTCTGCTTCGTCGACGTGCAACGGCAGCACAGAGAGTCTCTCCTGTTTGACGGCGTAATCAGAGGCGGCTGATGTATGGAGGGGTCGCGGCGTCATGGGTAAAATAACAGAGTAGACTAGTCTAGAGCCACTTTTATGATGATTAGAATTGTGAATTTTGAGTTGTGAGCGGTTTGAAAAGTGATTATCGTCGAATTTTCTTTCGAACGTCAAAAGCGGAGAAGTAAATCTTGGAGCTTCTTTTTTGCAGTCGTTTGGAACGTCCTTTGATGAAAGCCCGATCAATCCTACTCTGTACGTAAGAGTGGCTGATGGAGCTTCTGAGAGAAAAGACTTCTTTGGAAACAACCTCGCGAAGCGCCTGTCACACCGGTAGAGGAAGCTCACTTCTTCGAACTCGATCGGTTTCGATGAAGTTCAGCAAGCAGCCGAACCGACTTCTCTAGACAGGGATGACGACGTCGATCGTTTTCGAAGATCTTCTTTCAGATTTCTTGTACAGTACGGAAGTGTACATAGTTACTGTCGACCAAGTGGTTGATGTACCGGTACAGTCAAGTTGGTACAGTAGTCTACTGTACTGTAACGTCCTCTGCAGATGAGAACTTCCGAAGAAGATGACTTCGTAGAAGAGAAAAGTCTCCAAAAGCTAAGCTACAGCCAAATATAATACAAGGACATTAATTGAGTAATGTTGTACAGTACAGTAAAACACAAACTCTGCAGATGAGAACTTGCGAGGAAGATGACTTCGTTCTTGGGGCGGAGAATAGAAAATCTCTAAAAGCTAAGCTACAGCTAAATATAATACAAGGACATTAATTGAGTAACGTTGTACAGTACGATTGTAAAACACAAAACAACAACTGTACCGTACTTGAGGTGAACTACGGTACAGTACAGTACTTGCAAACCAGTATAACAGTATTACAGTAGACTCTAGTAAAGCACGTCAGGCAGGAAGGGATATTCCGAAGAAGTAGTCTACCGGATAGTCCACTAGTCTAGGCACTGGTTATACGAAAAGGAAAGGCCCTGCCGCAAAATGGATGCGCAATCCTCTCTTATCGATACCGTAAAAACAAGCTTGAACGCATTCAATTGATACAAATAGCCATGCGCTTCCTCACATTCTTCGATCTCCATATCTCCGTCGGACGTCAGCACCGAGTCTCTACAACACGACGATAAAAAGGATCGCCGCAACTCATCAATCCAGCACGCATTTATGTCTAGTACCGAAGCATCAGACATGGAGGTATCGCTTACGTCTAACCTTTCCTACCGGGAAAGTATGGCTCGACAAGATAACTAAGTCGCCTGGCCCAACAACGCAATCGATTTGCTAAGAAATCTCAACGATCCAAAGCTATTGATTCTCCACGGTGCCAAGGAGATGCTATCGTGAGCATGATCACGAAAATTTCTCCTATTACTAGCGCTAATAGTTATCCTTATTTGACTCAACACCTCAAACATCAAACGGCAACTCGTTTGTCATCTGTGATCAGTCTCGTTCCTTCTATTTTTTCTCTCATTTTAGATTCTGCCTCATGGAGCAACACTTCGTTTTCATCCAGCACCACATCTTCGAGCATCTCCTCTTCACTATATTCCTCCTCTATTACGTCTTCATCCATCGACTCATCGTCACTAACGACAATGGCAGTTTTCTCATTGCGAGCAGCCTCACCGTCCAGCGACACGGAAATGGCAGCAACTTCTTCTTGCAAGAAACTCACGTCTTTCTCCACGGGGTCGTCGACTTCGACTTCGGCATTAGTCCGGACAACTTCGACCGTCACAGATGCCTCTCTACTCGAGGATTTGTCTTCATCGGTCCCGGTCGAGCATTCAGCAACACCCGTCAACGATCCACCTTCGTCAGCGCCTGTCAACGATCCAACTTCTTGCCCTAGCACGAAAGCCACTGCATCTTCATACAATCCATCTCTCCCGCCACCCACTCGCTCGGTCTTTTTGTCTTCTGGGGACTTGCCATGGATCGAGTTCGAAATACTTAAGCCAGACATGCTGCTGTTCATCACGTTGTGGAAGCCTTTCGTTAGTCGTAGGGTCAGATCGTCCCTATTGATGTTGAAGTACCTTCGTGAAGCAGTTGCTGCCGGTTCAGCAGGTAAACCTCTTGTATTTTTCTCTTCCAGCGTTGTTTTGTCCTCTTCGTCCTTAAGGCGTTTGACAGCTTCTAGCTCGTTCTTCATTGACTCGAGCTGCTCCGTGAGCTCTCGATTTTGCCGTTGGCTTTCCTCCAATTGAACAATTAACTCTGCTGCTTGTGCCACAGCACGCTTCTCTCCGATGCTTGTTTCCACCCCGTTGGCCTCAAGTGTGTACTCTAGCATGAATCCTTCTAGAAGCTGAAGCTTTCGGTCCTTCTCGTCGAGCGCCGAGTTAGTCTGTGCCAGCTCATTCCGCAGTTCAACTACACTTTCCTCGCTATTCTTCAACTTTTCTTCCGTCTCCCGAAGCAAAGGACCGACAGCTTCTTCTGGGATTTCAATAGGACCATCCGAAACCCCTTTGACCACGAGAGTCTGCCCTTGTGTTCGGCTTTCCTCTAACTCGAGCAAGACTTCGTTCATCTGCGCCTCCCTTTCCTCCAGTTGTTCTTGGCAAGCGCTTAATTCGTGATCCAGCTCGTCAGTCACCTCGTGTGCCTGCGCGAGACTCTCTTCCATTGATTCCAACTCAATTGCAGACAACTTGAAGCGCTCCTCGCTGGCAGTGAGTTCCGCGTCACACGTGTGGAGTGCCAGTTCAAGCTCCGCAATATTTAGAATGTTGAGGCGGTCCACCTCTGTCGCCTCTACAAGACCATTCTCAAGCTCCAGATTGCGGGCTTCTAGTTCCTCCAAAACAACTCTTAGCTCTCGACTCTCTTCAGCCTGTTGATCGCATCGCGCGTCTTTTGCTACCATTTCCACCTTTTTAACTCGGAGTATCTGGTCGAAAGTGTCTCCGGCGCCTTTGGCAAGTTTGGACTGAACAACTCTCACTTCTTCTTCAAGGAACTCGATAACCTCTTCAAGCTCTTCCGTCTTTGCTATATGCGTTACAATATCCTTCTGTTGTACTTGTGCCAGTTTGGCAGCTTCCTTTCGTTCTTTCTTGGCAACTTTTAATTCTTCGGTTAATCGTCGCAACAGAATAGCCATTTCATCTCGCTGCTTCTTGGCTCTCTCAAGTTTGATCGTGACCTTTTCGAGCTGTGCTCTCTCACTTTCGTACATCTTGATAGCTCTGTAGCAGGATGCCTTGCTGATTCGTTCCGTGTCGTCGCCTACGATGTAACGTATCAAGCCTTGCGTGGCTTCCTGAGCATGCGGTTTCGCTCCGTTCGGTCCTCGAAAGCCTGTGCTGCCACTAAAGGTTGATTCGAAAGTATTAGAACTGTTATATCTACTGGGAGCTAGTTGCTGAACTTCTGTGTTGTGACTGTTGCCAAAGGATAACTCCATCGTATCAAAACGATTGCAGCGTGTTGTCTGCTGTTCTCGTCACTGGACTAGTTTTGCCAGACCCGGGAATTAAAAAGCGACCAGTGACTACGCAAGTCTTCTGGGCGTATATGCTAGGTACAATTATGTCTCATGACGATGACCCCACATTATCTGTGCGGAGACGCGAGACTGCCATCGTTTATTTTCTTATTATCTTCGGCGGCATTGATCCCACAGTACTGCTACGTATCTGATTGGACAACACCACGGACCATTAACACCCATCGGAGATAACACTTTAAATCTGTACATTGTTAGAGGCGGGGAGGTCCACCTCGTATAGAAACTAGACTATTCTGTCCACTGATCCGAAATAGGTCGTCTAGGAGGAAATCGTGGCGAATCACTAACTCTGGAGTAGAGGAGCCTGTCATACTGACGGGATGGTCTCTATCGCTCCTCGCAGAGTTGAGCGTGTGGTGTGGTAACCCATATTCCACAAGGCTCCACAAGAATATACTTCCTTTTTGCAGTAGTTCGCTGGAAAGAAGGCCGCTTATTTCTTGCCTGGAGTCTTCGCATAGATGTTCCAGGTATCGACATTTGGTTGAATACTGTCGTCGGCCATGCCTTGGAGGAGAACTTCCATCTTGTCGTGGGCTTTGGGTGATCCACTCAACGCCCAGAACGTCATAAACTGGTTCCACGTGCCAATATTAGGTTCGACACATTCCTTGCGCATGCACTCAACCAGATTCTCCATCTTTTCTGGGGCCTCGGGCAAGCCACTGGACGCCCAGAACTTCATATAGTTGTTCCAAATATTAATGCCCACCTTGGTACCTTCCAGGCGCAGCTTCATCAAGATATCCGTCATCAGTTCTTCTGCGTCAGGCAAGATACTGGTCGCATAAAAAGTCAGCTCCACAGTCAGATAGCTTACTGTGTTCTTTACTCCAGCTTCGTCCATGAGATACTCTTCCAGAATCTCCAACTTGCGTTCTCTCTCCTTTACGGAAAGCTTAGAACCATCGAGCTCTGCCCGTAGAATATCAATCTGTTCTTCCGACTGCACCAGTTGAATCTCTAGCTGGCGCACACGGGCACCACTACCCGATGGTTCGTTAGAGTCTTCGGGCATAGGGGCTTCGAGCGTCTTTTCGTAAACGGGGTCGTTGAAACCCTCAATGTCGTCCAGAATGTTGAGACTGTTTTCATTTTCACCGTATTCGATAGGCAAGTAATCGTTGGTAATGGCACTAATAAAGGTGGATGCGCCGTCAGCAAAGCTCATTGTCGCTACACTGGCATCTTCCTTGTGTCGAAACGAATTTTGTCGAATTAAGGCTGTAACTTGCAACTGCAGCGCATTCTTTTCTTCCTTGAAATTCTGGGCAGTTTCTTGATTCCGTTCAAGCTCTTGTTTTAGTCGATGTATTTCCTTATCTAGCGCTGCACTTTTCTTGTGTAACTCTTTGCGTTCCTTGCTGGCGGCTTGCAGTTGTTCCGTGAGCTGCTTTAAAGGCTCAGCCATGGCGTCTCTTTGGTCCTTGGCTTTGGTTAACTTAGCTTCTTTTTTCTTCCATTCGGCTTGCTGGGTACTATATTGAATGACTGCCTTGGCACACGACTTGCGCGTGAGTTCGACGGATTTGTCCCCCAAAATTGCTCCCACCAGAGCTTGCGCCTCTTCCACCAACGCAATCGTTTGTGCGGAGTTGCCCTGCTCCCCCGAGTGGCGGCGTGGAGAACTCTGTTCGACCATGCCACCGTTCCAGTGGATTTCCTTGATGCCGTTCGTATCCGCTCCCATGCTACTTGACTTGTTCGCTTGGTTATTGTTTCTGCTGCTTTTCCTGGAGAAAACTTCCATTGTCAACCCCAAAAGAGCGTATAATGAGGGTGGAGTAGTATTGTGTCGTAGGCGGTCTTCGCTTTGCCCTTGGGCCCGATCCCGTATGACCTTTGTAATCGTCAAAAGAACCAGTGTTTAAATACATCGAAGGAAAACAGTATCATTTCAATCCCGGTGAATGACCTTCAAAAGTTGAAAAGCCCAGAGAATTGGATGTTCGATTAGAGTTCCGGATACGAAATAGGCTCCGGGTGTGGACAACCGACAACGAAACGATATATCCCACGATGGCCGCGCCTTATCGTAGCTCATTCGCTCACCCTCATATCCCTCTTTGCCAACCTGCGTGTTGCTTCTATACAGTAACGTGACTATGGAATCTCCTTCGACGAATGCCACTGCTACTGCTACTGATAATTCTGTTACTACTACTGCTACTGCCAGCACCACTCCAGCCGCTGCCGCTGGGGATCCCTCCGGCGATTCAGCATCGACGACGACAGCGACAGCGTTACCCGTCAATCGCTTCGAACTCGAACTCGAGTTCGTGCAAGCCCTGGCATCCCCCGCATACATTCACTTTCTTGCCACCAGTCGCGTCGATGACGCTGGAACGTCAGGTGGCGACGGCGGCTTGTTGTTGCAAGATACCGACTTTCAAAAGTATCTGCAGTACTTGTATACAACGTGGACGGACCCAGCCTATTCCAAGTTCTTGTCGTACCCTCATTCGCTATACTTTCTGAAGCTTCTGACGGAAAAGCCAGCTCTGCAGGCCAAAGAGTGGACGTTACCAGCGTTTCGCAACTTTTGTCATCAGCAGCAGTTTTCATCATGGCAACACCGACACGAAACCTTGTACGGCGGTGGAAGCAGTGTTGCTGGTACTACAGCGAGTGAAACGGCTACCGACGTGGAAGGCCAACCAAATGATGCAAAGTCGCCCACATAGACGTTAAATAGAGCGTCATGTGTATGGAGTAGGAGAGAAAGTATCGAGTGAAAATGAATGTACTGTATTTCTTATTGGTTATACGTATATGCACTGCACGAATAAGGCGCGGATAGTGGATTGAGACAGGAGTCAGTCAGTCGAGTAATCACCGCCACTCTCACGAGTCCAGAGTCTGGAGAAGCTGCACGGATAAGCGCTGTCAAGCAGAATCCGGAAGCAAGTCTTCAAACTCGGACCCGTACGTAATTTCCGAAACCACACTTTTTTGAAAGATCGAATGCCCATCGTCTTCCTCTTCATCCGGATAGGTCACGTCCGCGTCATTCTTTATCATCAATTCTCGGCTAGGTGCAAAGATCTACCCCTTCGCCGCATGAAGTTTGGTGGTTCTGCAACGACGAGGGCTGTTGGTGTGGGTCCTCGATGCTGGTGTTGCGGTACGTGGAGCGATCGGTAGCAGTCGTCTGGTGCAAGCCGGCTACCAAGTGATGTTTCGATAGTTACTCCGAAATGCCGTATTGCCACTGAAAGGAACAACATGGATACTCGTTCAAGTCTTGCAACTGACGGAGTTAAAGTATTGATAGATACGGAAGGATGGAATGAAGCACCCTCTCGGGGTCGGTGCCAAAGTCGGCGCGGTGCCAGGAAAGAAGCGCTGGCAAGACAATTTAATCGAAACCAACGACAACATACTGTTGGCAGGATGTTTCCACGGTAGTCTGCAAACCCTCTGTGAGTCGGTTGGGATTGAGCGTGCTAGCCTTGGGACTCAACTTCGCGCCTCAATTCGTGGGTCGGTGCGAATGACGATCGACAAAAATGCAAGTCTTTGGCGCTGCGACCGCGACAACCGGTACCGAGACGACGCCATCACGGTGGGCGATCGCTTGGCTACAAGCTCTGGATCGTCTTGACCCAAGCGTCCGTAAAAGCTGGCTTGGAGCTCGGCCAAATTGAACAAGATATCGCCAACGTTACGTTGCAACATATGCGACTGAAAAAGGATTCGAGTTCATGCAATCTCTGTGACCAAGTCCAACCACGACTATCAGCGACAATCATAGCGTGTCCCACCACAAGATTGGATAGTTTCAAGGCAAAGGTGACCTTCTCGACGGGGCGCTTGGGGAATTCAATGACTTGGAGTGCGCGACGGCTTCTTCCAGCTCGTGGAAATGAGAGAGATTCTACCGAAAGTCCTTCTTGCTGCAAATATCGTCCATGAGACGGAACAGTCCGAGAATCACATCCATGGGGTCTTCTTGGGAGCTTGCAGTGTGCGTTGTCGGCCACTGGAGGAACGTGTTGAGGACGCGCGGCTCTTGAAGAGGTTGTACAACCAAAAAGCACTGGGCAAAGTGTTCGGAGTTGGGCGTGTAATTGTGGAGAATGCTCCGCTCGATCACCATTTTTGCAAAGGCGATCACGTTTTTTCCCTCGTTGACTTCAAAGAAGCGTCAAAGAAGAGAACAGAAAACAGAGTCTTGCCCTCTTATCCACGAAAAAAGAAATGGTCGGCCGTCGCGGATAGTCGTGTGATGATTCGTGGAGCGAGCCAAGAGGCGAATCAACGAAGCAACCGTTGCCTCGCTACCATTGGGAAGACGAACTATCGGAAAAGCGCTCTTGGGTATCGTTGTGGTAGTCGTAGGACTGGTTGTCGGGGGCGATGACTTTTTGCATCGCGAAATGGCGGGCTTGAGAAACTCGAGATCGCGCCCTTCGACGCCTTCCTGAATGAATCCATTGTCTCCGATAGCCGGTTGTCTTGGCGACTGATGATGACCCCGCTGCTGCTGAATGTTGTCCCCCCAAAGAGACCGTTTGTGTTGCCGGGAATCCATGACTTTTAACACGCGATGCCAGGAATCGATACCTGCCGCTGAACCAAGTCGGCACCATGCTCTACAAGCACGAATAGAAAGCGAAAAAGTACATGAAATAATGGCAGTGACTGATAAAATATTGCGCTAGTCTAGAGAGAGTGGCAACATGCATGCCTGGAGCATTGGCGACGACGACACCCTCGATCCAACGTTACTGGGCTCGACGAAAGGTTCTTTTCAAGAAAGGTCGGTCCACTCTGATTGAGCAACGCACGCAGCTTTTGCGACTCTTGGTGGAACGCATTGGAAATGTAAACAATAAGGCTACACGGCATAGCGTTCATGGTGTTGCAGTGTGATTCGTATCCCCGATACAACAACAATAAAACCAGGTGTCGTGAGACGTCCGAATTTGAAATTATGAGCAGATAGTTACAAGGTTTGTCCACGCCATACGATGGTTTGTAGGCTGCGGAGGCCAAAATTAAATTGGAGACCAGCGTCTCCCTACACCCAACCATGAGTGCGGGTCTTGCGCCAACGCGAATTACTTTGCGCGGTATACAGTGCATTACTTTAGCTTCTTATACTTGTCTTAACAGCACTCGCATTCATAAGATATCATGAGCAGACAAATTAAATCAGTTCGAACAAGGAATGAACCAAGACTCTTCCGAAAAAAGACCCCACTGGTCTGCATACGTATTCATAGTGACCGTCAGTGTAGATAGATACATATGTAACGTAGGTGTAGATCAATACAGATGTCAATTAATGGCTACTAACTCACAAGAACGGCTTACCTTTTTGTAGAAGTGAAGCACTGCAATGGTGAATGAATCAATGGATCGAACGATGACTGATGAGACGAGAAATTATTTGTTACGAATCATCAAGAAATTGATCAGGATTGAAGGTATCTGGATCTTTCCAAACCTTTTCAGAGCGATTAATGGAATTGATTGAGTACATAACCAATGCTCCTGCAGGGATATGTGTTCCATCTGGTAGCACATTGGCCTTTTAGAGAATCAAAAGGAGTCGGGTGCTGGTGGGTGTTGCTTCTAGGAGAATCTGATCACGCCTCAAACCTTCAATTCTCAGCTGTAGTGTGTCAGGACTCTCGATAGTTTATCTATAAGAAGAGTCAATCACAAACTGTTCTTACGATGAGGTTAATCAAAAAGAATGAACAGTTACTGCTGCCCACTTGAGGCCCTTTTTGAGAATTGACGCATACGTGGGAGCAGATGCAACCTCAATCTGTTTGGACACTTTTTCCTTGGTTGGCAACGCGAACGTCTGTCTGCTAGCTCCAGATCGAACTTTCTCCAATATCGGATTCTCAACAGTGGGTGCAAGCAAAGATTCCATCACAACAGCGTGCGTATACGGCAGCATTGTGTGGAAGCTCAAATGAAAGCTCTCTACCGCAACATACTTGAACAACTTCCTCTCAAATCTGTTGAACCACCGCTGGATGTTTGCTGAGCTCGTAGATGGTCCAAGTCAATGCTGCGGCCGTTGTGTCACGCCCTGCCAATAACATGCTGATAACAAGATCACGCATTTCTTGATTGGTGGGTGTTGGCTCTCCTTGCTCTTTGCAATAGCGCAAATAGGAGCTAACAATATTGGGACGGTCTTGATTGTCTCTGGATCGAGTCGCGTTTATGATATTATCCGCAAAGTCATCAATTAAACGACCACAATGCTTGATTTCTCTTGGTTTCCTATCACAAAGCGCTGCTTAAACTCCCTGGCCGCATCCTGCCTAGTCCTTTTGCCAAGCCAATTCTTGAAAAAGGCGCCGCCGAAGCCAAAATTAATGGTTGGCCCTCCCCAGGTTTGAAAGTCAAACCTTCTGCTTAGTAATATTGACAGAGTTGGCCATTTATCATACCCAAAGCCATCTTCGAGTATCTCGGATGCCTCTCCAAATGTAACGCCAAGTAACAAGTGTCTTTTGGGACCGGGCACTTTGGGATCAACGTAACTGGGACGGACCCAAATGTAGACCAGAACGAGCGATACTAGAACTAGGCCCACTCCCGGAAGTATATTGACAGGAGTAAGACCACAACCAACTCACCAGTGACCGAGAACTGTACGGAACTCTAATCAAACACATTGCTCAATCACATTCCGAAAATGGTATCCTACATGGTGTGGATGATGTATGGCGTAGACACATCAGTCTGAACATCAGAGAGTACCTATAAGTTCAGGTGTGGTAGCGAGCACTCGTGGGGAGGAAGAATAGAGGCGAGAAACCGAGAAAACCCTTTCTTAGGTACGGCAGGGCTATCAAATAAGTCCAGTCCAGTAAGGGTCGCCATCACTGCCGCCGCCGCCGCCTTCTCTGCCGCCGCCGCAGTTAATACACACCTGTATCGCCGCCATTGCGTATACAAAACCGCACCATGTTTGACCTTGAACCGTCAGGCCTCACCTCCACGAAGCCCAAGCTGACGGCCATCAATGGTGAACCAACCCCCGCGACCATGACACTCCTGCAATTGGAGCTCAATGGTAACGCCATCTCTGTAGCATCAAACAGAGGTGGTGACCAGTTCGGCCACCTCGCATTGACCTTGTCGGGCGCCGACTACCTTGCCGTTGCCCATGAAGCTTTTGTCACCCCTCCAAACCCGGGCGACACACCCATCCACGGCAACGCCCCCACGGCCCATCAGATCATCGAATCGAATCGAGCGTTCCTGGCGGCCAAAAGCGAGTACAAGCTGTATCTCGCTGTTGGCCAGGCTTTGAAGAAGCAACTTCTTGCCGCCGTCAGCGACATTTTTGTCAACGAGCTCGCGCACCCAACCCTCCGCTATGCAACGGTGACCGTCCGCAACCTCCTAGCCCATCTGTTCTTAACCTACGGCCAGATCACGTCGGACCAGCTCAAGGCTAACACGACCGAGCTCGAGCGTCCCCGGGAGCCGTCCGAACCCATCGAATCGCTATGGAAACGCGTCCAAGACTGCCGCGCGTTCGCTGAACTTGGCAACGACCGCATATCGTTAGCAACCACGGTCCGAACCGTTCTCCTCATCATCGAAAAAACGGGTGTTTTCACGCTCGACTTGCGTTTCTTCCGCATGCAGGCAGCCGTTGCTCAAACCTGGCCTGCACTTAAGCAACATTTTACCGAAGCGAACACCAATTGGAAGCGCCAGCTCACCACCGAGGGTGCCGGCTTTCACAGAGCAAACTCAGCCGTCAACTCTCCCTTTGCTGCCGAAACCAACCCAACCATGGCCGAAGTCATTGCGGCCGCCCAAGCCGCCACCAACAGCGCCAACGCCGCCGCAGCCACCATAACTGAGCGTTCTACCACCAATGCTGGTCCCTCCGCTATCGCCAATGCTGCCGCGTACGGCTATTGCTGGAGCCACGGCTTAAGCAAGAACCGCCAGTACACGAGTGCAACGTGCAACCACCCAGCAGACGGGCACAAGCGCGAAGCCACACTCCAGAAGATGATGGGAGGCAACAACATCATTCTTCGCCCCCAGCACAAACCAGCAGTGTTTGTAGCAAATCCTCCCCGCTAGGAAAGAGGGACGCCGGCCCAAGACAAACCTAAACCACTAGTGAAATCATTTCCTTTACAAACATCTGACTCAACTAGAAGTATTGTCCCAACCGGTTCCTCCCGCCTACAAATAAAACTGTGCTTGCCGACTCCGCCGCCACTGGTCATTTTTTCCACTCCAGTGCTCTGTTTATTAACGTCCGCCCAGTCACGCCTAGCACCCGCATTGCCGTGAAAGTCTTCAATGATGAAATCATTCACTCGAGCCACATTGGCGAGCTGAACATTCCATTGCTGCCAGCTGCAGCCCGTATTGCCCATGTCTTTCCTGGCATTTCTGACTCGCTAGTGTCCATCAGTCAGCTCTGCGATGCAGGATGCATGGCAACTTTCTCCAAAGCCACAGTCACCATCACGCTCCTCAACTCGACGGTGATCTCGTAAGAACCTTCGCTCAACTACGGGTCGTGACAACAGTCTGCCCGTCAGCGGGCCAAACTCGGTCGCTATCGACTCCGACCTCGATTTTTTCCCACAGCGTGAAGATTCCGGCCCTCGCACCCTTCATTGCTTTGCCGCCGTAATGCAAGACACTGAAGAGGGCAAGATCTTCACCGATCAAACCGGTCGCTTCATCGTGCCATCCAGTACAGGCAATAACTACTTGCTCGTATTTTAAGATTACGACAGCAACTATATTCGTGCGCAACCCATGAAAAGTCGATCCGCCTCCGAAATTCTTCAGGCATACAAAATCAGCACCAAGATTCTCATCCAAGCAGGACTAAAGCCCCAACTCCAACGCCTTAACAACAAATGCTCCGAAGCGCTCAAGGAATACATGCGAAATGAGCATGTAGACTTTCAGCTCGTCCCTCCGGGCGTCCATCGTCGCAACGCAGCAGAACGGGCCATCCGTACATTCAAGAATCACTTTATTGCTGCCCTGTGCAGCACTGATAAAGAATTCCCCCTGCATCTATGGGACCGACTGCTTCCACAAGCGCTGATCAGTTTGAATCTCCTCCGCGGCTTGCGAATCAATCCCAAACTATCGGCCTGGGCCCAGGTGAATGGACGATTCGATTACAACCAAACACCTTTGGCGCCACCCGGCACTCGCGTTCTCGTTCACGAGAAGCCCAGCGCCCGCAACTCATGGTCTCCCCATGGCGTAGACGGATGGTACATTGGACCCGCACTAGAGTCCTACCGATGCTCCAAAGTGTGGATCTGGGACACACGCAACGAGCGCGTCTGCAACACTCTTGAGTGGTTCCCGTCAACAGTCACACTACCACTGGCCTCGTCTATCGACCTTATCATTGCAGCTGCCAACGACATTGTCCAC
>Ga0307978_1001276_pt1 | contig 19153 bp, 16 predicted proteins | sample OrgLakmetage1056_FD_203151 | JGI IMG/M metagenome (GOLD analysis project Ga0307978, IMG submission 203151) | Saline water microbial communities from Organic Lake, Antarctica - #1056 | ecosystem: Environmental > Aquatic > Non-marine Saline and Alkaline > Saline | place: Antarctica: Organic Lake...
ATTTATGAAGAGTTTGAGGATGGAACGCCTGGTGGTGGCGACCTGGACTTCTACCTCCGATTGAATCGGAGCGGTCGTCGTCTCGTTCGTGATGCCAAGGTTCCGTCTGGTTTGTGGGCCGATATTTTGGCTGGCACCAAGGAGCACGCCCGTGAAGACGGTGCCCCAGACGTCTTGCATTACCTGCTGCGAGAAAAGCCTGAGTTATTGGATCTCTCGTCTCGGTGAGACCTTGTTGCGCGAGAGATACAGTACTATTTGTTGTATCAAATACATCCTACCGCACGAAACTTTCTTGTGGCTCTGAGAAAATGCAGTCGTTTGGTAAACTAATTGAATGTATATTATATAGTATCCAAAGTTGCCTCTTAAGCTGGTAGTCTAGGACATGGATATTCCCAAGTGTTGGCTTTTGGAGAGAGTACGCTTTACTTGCTACTTGGTGTAATGATACGTAAGTTAGGAGTGCCCAGGGTGGCTACAATGGGTCGTCACTCGGTTAGTGGAAGGTTTTTTTATTGAGGAAATGCGATTGTATTATCGACATAATAGCCCTTACTTGTCCCATGGAAACTTGAAGGCAGACGTCGGGCTGTCTTCAACGAACATGTCGCTGTCTTGTTTCTTGGAGACGTTTACTTGGCTCTGATGGGTGTCCGTCTCGACTTTGGTTTTGACCTCCTTTTTCTTCCCGTACTTATTCTTGAGGTGTTGCTTGCTACAATGACCTCGGCGAGCATTTAGAATCTCTTGCTGAGCCTCCCATTGCTCGTCGAGGGCATCTTTTCCGCTTCCTGCACCCTGAACCGGCTTGAAATCGAACCAAGCCATGGCAATCGGAGACCCAGCGAACCGACGTTTCGTCTTGAGGGGTGGCGTATAACCCAAGGCGTCGCTGCAGGCCAGGAACACCGCCACTAGAAGCAAGATACTTCCAAACGTGTTGTTCATTGTCACAAACGAAGAAAATTGTGTCAAAATGCCAGGTGGCGAATTTGAGTCTTCGGCCATGGTGTCAACGCCGTATCTTGATGCGAGTCGTGTCTACTGGAGAGCACAGTCGCCCTACTTTTTGACATCCCAAAAGGTCGGACTTCATCGCATCTCTATAGAGCCCCTATACCACCAAGTTCTCTTCGACACGACCCTCCTTCATTTCCGTCGAAGGCCCCAGTGAATAATTGTCATCCTCGACTTCACTCTCGGGGTGCACGGCCACCATAGTGTCTCGGAGGCTTTTTTTCAATGACTCTCGAGTGATTTTACCTCTCATCACAGCGACCAGCACGACAAACCCCGCCATACCTAGACCGAAAAAGAGTTTCACCATGGCCCCCAGGCCATTTTCGAGACCTTCGTACTGGGCTTCAATCTCTTCGCTGTTCCAACCGTCACGATCAATTCTGGCGAGTTCAATCATGTACACAGCCATGGCGCGGCCAATGGCAATCACTATGAAAGGAGCAAGGTGAGTTAGAATGGGATTATCAAAGCAAAAGACAATATGCTGAAATAAACGTACTGGTATGAGCTCTTCCGTAGTAATGCGTATAATCGTCCGTCGTGGGACTATCGTCTTGCACGTGATACTTGGCCGTAGGTAGCAATCTCGTTGTTCGATTAAATTCGGGCAGTTGCGTAATCCGTAGTTGCATGGCTCGAAAGTCCAATTCTGCCTTCGTGACATTGTCGCCGTGACCTTGTCCACCTAGCTCGGCAATCAAAATGGGCAAATACGGTAGCTCAAGTTCTTCGCGAATGTCCCGTAAAAAGTGCTGTAAATTCTCCTCGTATTCGTCGCCCGTCTCTTTGCGAAGATCGTCGTATCCGTGCCACCACACCAAGCCCACAATTTCTACATCGGCACGATCAAAACTCTTGTCGCCCAAGATTTCCCCCATGTTGCTAATAGTTTGCTTTACGCTCGACAGAATGCGGAGATATTGAAAGCCCGTCAAGCCTTCGGCCGACGGTGGTCGAAAGTCCTTGGCCAAGGTCCGCTTATCCCACGCCGCCTTGACAATGACAATCTTATTGTTGTCGGTATCGCGCTTGTTGTCCAGTTCTTTGAGGCTGTCGCCCATGACGTGCCCAAACTCAACGTCGGGGCCAAAACTGTTGGGTGTATTGCCAAAGCCCTTTACTCCCAATGGAGCATGCGTCAATCCATCGTTGCGACTTTTCTCGTAGGTCACATAGACGTCGTCACGAGTTACCCACATCCCCTTGGAGTCCACCAAATGGCGGTAGGGATTGGTCGAGTTGGCTTGGGAGGGATCATCGGCCGTGCACAAGTCGTGCAGTTCGGGGATGGACGCGTGGCCTTGCGCGTTGCCACCTCCCGCAATAATGAATATCTGGACCGTCTTTTCAGCTCTAACTGTCACTGATAAGCATATTAGTACAACTACCAAGAAATTACATGCGCTGTAGTGCCTCACGGTCGCTTTAGTGACCGTCATCGCCATGATGGTCGCTGGCTTATCTTTATCGGCGTTGATGGTCGCTGGCTTATCTTTATCGGCGTTGATCGTTGATCGTTGCGTTGATCGTTGCGTTGATCGTTGGTCGGTCCCAAGAAGCTCGCAGACATATGCGGCAGGTCATTTGCGCGGTCATTGTTGGATTGCTGGACAGACTCATCGCAAGTCCCGCTTGTGACGTTTCGACAGATCGTTTTCGTTTTCGGTGGTTTTTTTTCTTCCGTGTGGCGAACAATGGCAATAAAGAACGAGAGCACCTTGTCGTTGTAATCGCATCCCAGACCCACCATGGTACGTCGCTCGTTCAGACCTTATAGCATCTTAAGGCATTCTTAGTTATTAGTTCTCTCTTTGACGATATATTTCACTCACCACATTATACTATATACCCGTACAGCCACACTCGTGCAACGAAGCCGCGCTGTCGCTATTAACATGCATGGAAGAGAGTGAATGCGTCAAGAAGGACAAGAACACGGTCTTGGAATGCATGAAAGATCCCGTCGAGTCGGATGGATGCCGGGCCGTACGCAACGCTTATAGTATGTGCAAGCACTCGCAGCTCAACATGCGCACGAGAATTCGAGGAATACGAAACTACTAATTAGTCTATTCATGATGAAGTAAGAGACTTTCGTATAACGACGCTACTATTAAGTATCTAGTCCTTCAGCTTCCCACAAGTCTTGCAAAATATCCACCATTTGCGGCAATGGAACATTGGTCGGAAACCGACTCGGACCGCCCTTTTCGCGCCATTGCCGCGGCGATTGAAATATCACGTCAATGATCTCGTCCACGTCCACGGCCTTGGCGGTGACTCCCGTGTTGGGTCGATCGTAGACCCCCAACCACTCGACGCGGTTCTTTTCCCAATAGACCAAACCGACATTGACAAAAACAGCACTGGCGTTCTGCTGTTTGCTTTCTTCCGCGGCGTACGCTTCTTCCACCGTAGTTTCTTGCTGTTGCTGCTTTGCCATCACTTGGTCCGCCGCATGCTCTGTCATTTCCTCCGTGGTGGTCATTATTTTAGATACGTTGGCAGCTGCTGCAGCGTCTTTCTTGTGGTTGGTAATGTGCACGCGTCGACTGGCGTGCATAGATTGGTCCGCCGAGTAACCGGCTGTATCTTCCGCGGCGGTATCTCCTTTCGTGTTATCGGGTAAGGAGATAGCACTAGCATCCGCATTGTCTATAGTGGCGTCATTATTGGCAGTGGCAGTAACGGTAGCAGGAATGGGGACTTCGTTCGTAGCTTGCGACTCGACACTCGTAACGGTCGTTGGCGTTACGACTTCTTCCACTGTCATCGTTGCTGCTTCCGCTACGGATTCGTTTACAGTTAGATGTGCCACTCGCTCTCTCACCGCCCCATCAACCGTTTCCTCAGTCTCGTTGGACGACGGTTCGAGTTGGTCCACCATGGTACCGTCGAAAGAGAAAGTGACACTTATGTGCGCTTGCGATTTTATTGCTTCTCATGACCCCATGACCCATCCAGGACCATAATATCGAAGAAATGCCGGAATACCGGTAGACCTACCGGCAGTAGCAGCTCGCTGGGGAATCTGGTTTTCGGATAAATCATAGGTACATACATAGGCTAGCTCGAGCTCAAAGTCCCAAGCCCCATACGATAGGCTTCCTTGCGATTGCGATCTCCAAGGTGGAGACGGTCAGGATGAGCTAGAATACACAGCGTCTACAAAGGAACGAATGAGCTTGGAGTACAGCAGCTACGTGTGGGTTTCACCGCACCGGGACGACCTCAATGAAATGCGACACGATGAACGTCTCTGTCTCCTTTAATAGTAAAGTCTACAGTCTTATACACTTAATGTCAAATTAGCTCGAGCTCAAGTCTAGTAGAGTATGACCATGCATAAACGTACTGTATACTCGGTTCTATACCGGTATATCAGTCGAAACGTGTAAAGAAGCATGCATCACTACCGTTGGTCGCTGCCGGAGCAAGGCAAACAAGGCCGACGCCCCTTGCTGCTGTGGATGTTGAAATTTGTGCAAGACGATCGGTAATAACGCGTCTGGTACGACTGATCCGTCGCCTTGCAAGTGCTTGCGACCCGACTTGTTCATGTGCAGCAGATAGGATAATCGAGTGACGGCGGCCGTGTAGGCTGGTTCCTGCCACAGAAATCGCAACTCCTCCACGATGGAACTACTGCTGCTGCTACTGCTGCTGATGGGTAGTAGATGGAATGATGATGATGATTCGCAACCCACGGACAGGGAAAGCAGGGTATAATTTTCTTGCAGACCGTCCACCAGGCGCGCAAAGGCACGATGCGGCAAGCACAAGTCGCCGTTGTACAAATTCAAGTGTTGCAGGTACTTGTACTGGGGCAAGCGGCCGCAAAATGCTTGCAAGCCAGTAACAGTCAATCGATTCAACGCCAAGGACAATACCAGGAGACGACTTTGCGAGATGACGGGCGCCAGGGCGGCGGCGCCCAGATCCGTCACGAGATTGCGATCCAGGTGCAATTCTCGCAAGGCACTGCTACCCCTTGACTGATGCTGTTGTTGATGCTGTTGTCGTTTCTTTGTGACCGCCAGCACTTGCTCGGCCAGATCTTGGACAAACTGGTCCGTGAGACTGCAATTAGTCAAGATTAATACAGTTAACGTCTTGTTGCTTGACAAGCCACGCACCATGGCGCGTTCGGCACTGCGATCCATGGCCGCGTTGGTCAATTTTAGCGCCCGTAGCGTCGTGTTGGTTTGAAGCAGGCTCTGCAACGCCCCCGCGGCGGCGATATCGATGGAATCGCCCGACAATTCCAAGACTTGGAGCGTGCTGTTGTGAATGCTGTCGTCATTATCTTTGTTGTTATTGTTATTTCCTTTTGGTTGTCGCCGACGACGCTGTTGCAGAGCTTGAAAGAGCAATATTGGCACCAAACCGTTGCTGTGACAGTCTGGTAACTTTAAAACGCGCAAGGAAGCGTGTTGCTGGACGAGAATGCTCAAGGCGGCGGCATCTTGTGCCGTGGGTCTCGCATTCAGTAACTCCATTTCTATCAAACGGTCCGACTGGATCAGCGCCGCCACCAACTTGGCCATGCCGTTGGGAGTGTCGCGAATCACTCGAAAGGGGAGCGACAGCGTTGTGAGCGTGTCATCGTTCCGCTTGAGGCGCTTGCACACGGTTCGCAGTCGGAGTGCGTCCGAGTTGAGGATGAGGGACTCTCTGGACGGGATCACTTCATCACGACTAGTACAGGCCATAATTTGTATAGAATAGGCTAGTTAGTTGGGATGTATGTACGGTACTGTTACAGAACTATACACGACGGTTGTTGTTGATGCATGTAATGAGGAAACGATGAATGAAGCAAAACCAACCGCGACCTTTTTACCGCGAGCCGACTTGGAACGGATGAGGCCTAAGTGTGGAGGTCGGCTGGCTCGCACGACAAAGCGTTCGGGATTGTTCCAGTAAGTAATTTGAAACGCTTCACCCAAGCAAATAATTGTGAATCGGAAATCAATCTCACTCTCATGGATACAGTACCGGGCGTCCGATTTCTTTAGTCCCAAAAGGGACTGCCAAACATCGTGCCAACGACCATGACGATTGACGATGCTGCGTTGATACCGCTACATCCTTAGCCTATCGCTGCTCGACCATTATACAGCAGGATGCCAGCTCCCCTATACTTTTTTCCCCTCTAACCAAGTAACTGTACTCGTAGCCTCAACATTTCTCTCTCTCTTATATATGGAGCCGACGGAAACCCTTTCAATCACCAGCAGCGCTATCTATCCCATATATAGACGAAGATTATGAATCGGCATGAAACGCCAGAGCCAGCACCAGCGCTGGCACTAGCACTAGAATCACGAGCACCAACACCACTGCCGGTACGGTGCGTATTGGATACCCAACAGCGCCTCTTTCTCGTGACGCGAAGCAAGGGAAAGACGCTGGCGTCGGGAGGCTTTGGGATTGCAGTTGCCAACACCACCAACACCAACACCGCCGCTAGTACGGCGCAACCGCTTCCCGCAAAAAGTGCGGTAGTAACGGTACCAGTAGATGCAAAGTCTTTATTGCTAGAGCACATCGGTGCAAACACACACGCAACAACAATAACAACAGCGACGAAGACGAATGATACAACAACAGCAACAACAACAACAACAACAACAACAACGCAACTGTATCTGTTTATTGAAGAAGTCATTTACTTGCACGAACGAGGAATGCTCGAATGTTACGAACCAAGAGAAGGTTCAGGGGGTGACGACTTTCACGCTACAAATGACGCAGTCGGTGTTCTCATGGACAGCTACCGTCTCTACAGTCTCTTGGACGTTTGTGGAGTATCCTTGGCCACCTATTTGGTGTATGCCTATCTCGCCAAGCAAGACTTTCGCGTCATGCGACACGACAGCACTCGTCGGCCCATTTTGGAGGCCATGCAAGAGCAGTACGCCAAGTTATTACTGACTGTGAGTACTAGTGCTCCTGCTGCTGTCGTTGGTGTCGTTGGCGACAAAGGTGACGATAAAGACAACGAGGAAGAGGCAGCAGTGGTGCACAAGACGCTCAAAAAGGACCCCGAGCTACAAGCGTTGCGCGCAAGACTCCGACTCGCCGCCGCCACTGCCGCACCTCCGGCAATGATTGCGGCTCCAAATACGGCAGCACCAGCTAGTATTGCTTTTGACTGCTACAAACCCAACTCGGCCTTTCGCAAGAGCGCTCCTGGGCTACCCGACTTTTACGTGGCTGCGACGCATTATAGCACGGCGAAACTATCGTTTCGGCAAATTCAACAGCTACTGCATCAAGCGGACGGCCTGCCGCTCAAGATTGCCACGGTATCAGACTCTGGCGTGGTCATTATGTTTGGTATTACCGACTACGGCGTTCCCAATATTAACCCTTGAACTAAATGCTAATGGTATATAAGCTAATGCTTCTATTTAGAGATAGCTACCGGTGTGATACTGTAGTCACCATTATTAGACTGCAGGTGTGCCGGTACCGGTACTGATATCCAATACTGGAATGTCGTTCGCACCTCTTGGAATAATTCCTGTGAGAGGTTCGACGTCGTCAAGGAAAGAGCAAAGGACTACTCGAAGTAGATAAAGCTATCGTAATCATGATCCCGGGTGCAAGTCCAACGTTCTATGTATGCTTGATACACATGAAAATCAGACCGTTGGACGGACGGTCGACAATATATCTTCAAATTTGGCGGGAACGAAAATCTAGAAAAATCGTTTCACACGTTTCAGCCGAGAGGCCATGCAATGAGCAAAAAGCAGGCCCAAAAGGCAGCATGAACAATTTTGTGAGCGGAAAATCTAACTAAATAATGAGCACATTTGTATCTAGTCTACTCGGAAGATGATATCGCATCTTTACAAGACTAGAGCTCACTTTCCCAGATTCTTGGACTATTTTTGCACCCTTCAAATTCATCATTCGATACGACGACGGCGGCGGCGACGATGACAGAGAGGTCGAAGGACGTAATCATCGGCACGCTCATTCAAAGCGTTTCGCTCGAGACATCACCGAGCTCTAGCTCGGACGACTCTGACGCTCGACTTTCTGTGTCTTCCGCCAAGGCCAAGAGGCAGAGAAAGAGTCTCTCGTGGTGGAAACATCAACGTCGGATTACACTGCTGAGCCTATCTTGGATCTTTATCTCCATCTTGTTGATTACCTTGAGCTTCCTGCTGGCAGCCCTCGTCAAGGACAACAATAACAAGAAGTCACAGACAACTGATATCACTACCGGCACTACAACGCGGAGACCACCAACCATACTGAGAACCTCCAGTCCAACCATTTCCCCAGCCGCAGTGGCCGTGCAGACTCCAGCTCCGACAAGTTCTCGTCTTCGAGCTTCGCCAGCACCAACGAATACTCCGATGGCACTCCAAGCAGATACATCGGACTCAAGCATGGCATCCGATCAAACAGCAACAACTGAGTCAAAAACAGATTGTCCCAACTTTACCATCCCGGCACCTCTTCCGGGCAAGAAAGGTGTCGGCATGACGCTCCGAGAAGAAGGCAAATCTGGTTCGTGGATTGAGAACCTTCCCAAAGTGATCGGCCTAAAGCCGTACTGGAACTACCGATGGGGACCCGAGCGTATCCAAGCGCAGCCGGACGATATCGAATTCGTTCCCATGCTTTGGAGTGGAAAGAATCTCGCCAAGTTACCGGAAAAGCTATCGACGATACTTCCGCATATCGAGACTGGCCGAGTCAAGCGCGTCTTGGGCTTTAACGAGCCCGACAAGGCAAAGCAGGCCAACATGACCGTGTCAGAGGCCTTGGACGCTTGGCCGTCGTTGGAATCGTTAGGAGTACCATTGGCGAGTCCATCGTGTGCGCAACCCGCCGACGAGTGGATGCAAGAATTCATGGCTGGTGCTGCCTCCACCGAGCGCTGCAACCGCGTCGATTGGATCGGGGTCCACTGGTACGGTGGGGCCAGCTTTGCGAGTTTTGTCACGGCCATGGAAAGCATTTACCATACACACGGTCTACGCAGACCACTTTGGATCACCGAGTTTGCACCCGCCGACTGGAATGCCAAGACTGTAGCAGGAAATAAGTGGTCGTCAGCTGCTGTACTAGCATTTATGAAACAAGCGTTGCCGTGGCTGGAAACGACCGACTGGATTGCTGGTTATGCTTGGTTTTCGTTCGAGCAAACGTCGGTCCAAGGAACGAGCTCGGCACTTTTTGACCAACACGGCAATATGACTGCATGCGGTCGTTTTTACGCGAGTGTGCGTAACGAAAATCCGTCGGGAGATCAGTCAATCACCGACGAATGATACACTATAACTACATATTGTACTTCACATAAAACTTTCCTTAACATTTTGGCAAGTGTTTGGAAAAAGTGAGGAAAAGCGTACCTCGGCTGGCGATCGTCCGTTGTACGAAGTCATTTAAAGAGAATCCACGTTCGCAACGCTTTTGTGGAACCTCTTTCATTCCGCCGCCTTCCTCCAAAACCCCGAGATCATTCGTGCTTCGTGCATTCTTTGTTATTGCGTGTGTTGCTTGTACAGGCAGAGCTTGGATAGCTACAGTTGTTGCCTGTCACGTGATTCAAGGGTCGCATACTACCATTTACACCGTCTACTTCTTAGTAGGATGGAATTTTGCTTGGAAACGCCACGCTCTCGCACCTCCTCGGCGAGGGCTGCCGCATTGCCGTGGGCTTTGCTGGCCGTCTCCGTTCTCATTAACTTTTTGGCTTGCAGCAGCCAGCTGGCAGCAATCTTGCAGCAGCCAAAGAAAACGCTCCCGCTTTCCTCGGGAATAACCTTGGACACTACCACCAGTGATCTACGAGAAGCACGTGCCAGAGAGTTATTTCCTCGTCCAGTTAGTACATGCGGTGGAAACAATCGCTGTCCATCGCCGGCTACACCACCTCCATTGCCAGGCAAACGCGGCATCGCTATGACGCTTCGTGAAGAGGGCAGAAACGGCTCTTGGATCGAAAATATACCCAAAATTATCCAACTCAAGCCGTACTGGAACTTCTCTTGGGGAACCACCCGCATTGCTGCACAACCGGCCGACATTGAGTTTGTGCCCATGCTTTGGGGTGCGTAGAGTCTGACAGGCTTAATGGACAAGATCGAGACGGAAATTTTGCCGGAGATTACCAAAGGAACCGTGAAACGAGTTCTTGGCTTTAACGAACCCGACAGCCCCAACCAAGCCAACATGTCGGTGGATAAGGTTGTCTCGTTCTGGCCGACTCTGGAAGCCATTGGCATTCCCTTGGTCAGTCCATCGCCGTTTCAAGATCAGCGCAAATGGATGCTTGACTTTATGACTGAGGTGGCAAAATCGTGCCTTCGCATGGAATACCTGGCAACACACTGGTACGATGGGACCAATGTACAAGCCTTCAAGGACAGGCTACGAGTCACCTTTTTAGCCTACGGTGGTCAGCGACCGCTGCTCATTACAGAGTTCGCCATTGCTGATTGCGGATCGACCAGTGTGCAAGACAATCAGTATTCACAAGCTGATGTACTAGTGTTTATGAAGGATGCTCTACCGTGGCTGGAAGAGCAAGATTGGATCGCTGGTTACTCTTGGTTTTCATTTAAACAAACAAGTGCAGTGGGAGCGCCATCGGCTCTGTTTGACGAAGACGGAACGATCACTGTGCTAGGCGAATACTACGCCAGTATCACAACTGAGAATATCTTGGGTGACCAAACAATCGGCTTATAGAGTGCCGTGCTTTATTCTCCGGACGAACGCGCAGCGAAATAGGCCGACCTATCCGATGTGGTCGGTAAAACCGCGAAAGAACCACCGCACATCGGCCAGTTCTTTCGCCTCGCCGCAACTGCGATGTCGCTCCGCTTTCCGCTCTTTTCAGCCTTTGTCAAGTGTTGCTTGACGAGGATGCACTATGTCGCTACTGTAATGGTAGTTGCCATACTTACTTGCGGCCATTGCACTACAGTACCGTACAGTACTTCAGAAATTTGAGTTCGTATCTCTGTCGGTTTCTGGTAATCACATTCGGTAAAGACACTTCTGCTATTAGGGAATGAGCAATAAGTAATTCAAAGAATGTACCCAAATTTGTCCGTCTATCACCGAATTATGAGCTCGGAAAGTTCCGCAAGACTTGTTGGCTCGTTGGCTCTCTTACGCTCACAAAATCGTCCATCCTTTTGTCGATTCATCATGGATTGTTGCTCATTAATCTCGTTCACCCGACGGCTCCCCACAAGACTAACAACTCGCGGAGCCGCCTTTGAAATAAAGCTCGCTCACAAGGCATTGGAACACCCGCTCACTCCAAGCCGACGACAACGTTCGACCGGCCTCCTCCAACGATGCCCTCTTCGCCCAAGTACCGGCTCGCCCTCCCGTTGGCTCTTACAGCTATGTCCATCCTTGCCTATGGTGGCCTATCACTCCAACCAAGTCATCCACTGTCGCAACTCGCATCGCATGCCGAAGATTCATCGTCGCAACCTCATCGAAGACTCGGCAGCTTGCCCAAAATTATCCTCCGAGGTCTTTTACCAAACTCAGTCAACCAAGAGCGACGTACGCTGGAATGCCTGTCTCCGATGGCACCTCCGCCTTTGCCGGGAAAGAAGGGAATTGGAATGGCACTTCGTGAAGAAGGCCAGCCAGGATCTTGGGTCGTGAATCTTCCAAGAGTTATGCAGCTTAACCCGTATTGGAATTACTCTTGGAACACAAAGAGGTGGTGGGCGCAGCCTGACGATATCGAGTTCGTACCCATGCTTTGGGGAGCTTGGGGCAAAGAGACAGGCTTGATCAACAAGATCGAGACAGATATTTTCCCAGAGATAGAGGCGGGCCGCGTACACCGTGTTTTGGGGTTTAACGAACCAGACGTTGCGGCCCAATCGAACCTCGCTGTGGAAGACGTGGTTGAGTATTGGCAAGTTCTTGAGGATATCGGTGCGCCTATAGCAAGTCCATCGGTTGGACAAGGGCTGGGCTCTTGGATGCTTGATTTCATGTCCAAAGTTGATGAATCGTGTCTACGCATGGAGTATGTTGCTCTTCATTGGTATGGAGGTGCATCCTTTCAGAGTTTTGTGACCCACATGGAGACTGTCTATCAGACCTATGGAAGCAAACGACCTCTATTGATTACCGAGTTTGCTCCAGCTGACTGGAATGCTGAAACCCCGGAGGAAAACAGGTTTTCACAACAGCAAGTGCTAGACTTTATGAAAGACGCTCTGCCATGGCTTGAAGCCACGGAGTGGATCGCAGGTTACGCATGGTTTCCGTTCGAACAGTCAAGAGCAGCCGGAACGTCGTCGGCACTGTTTGATTCCTCTGGAAATTTGACACCGCTTGGAACTTTCTATTCTACGGTCACTACAGAAAATCCAGTAGGAGATCAGTCGATCGTTAGCAATGCATAAGTACTATTCGACTATCTGCAACAAAAAGCCGGATTAATGCCTATTATCCGCTCTATGGTGGACGAACTAGACTAGACTATCTGGTGGGCTGTGGCGGCGGCAGCCCAAGCTCGAAGCAAACGATGAAAGATCAGCTGAAAATGTGGCGATCAAAGCCTATCTTTGTCGCCACGTATGCTATAAAGGCATTTTGTATCTAAATCGTCACAATTCCCATAAGTAATCTAGTCCAGGTCTTCTGATTTGTTAAGCCCCCACATTTTTCTGAGACGTGTTTCGTGTTTCGGCCAAGCCTCTCGGTTCTTCGCCGAGGGAGGAACGTCGATCACAAAATCGTCCATCTTCACAGGTTTGGCAAGTTAATCACTCATCCGTTCCGAACCCGCTTCACCATGCAAGATCCATGATTTCACTGTTCTCGTAAACCACGCTGGTTACCGTCTAGTTTTTCGTATTAGCAACACGCCATCCTCATTCCTCATGTCTCTACCTGAAACCTCTCCCTACCGTCGATCCTCTACTGCAAAAGCCTTGCTCGTATCCCTCCTTGTAGGCTTTGCGTTCATCGGGGTTGCCACTCTGGACACATTCCCTCATGGAATAGTCACGAACTCAGGCTTGATCGAGAGGAAGGTGGGCTCTGAAAGAAAGATTGATGATGTAGCTGCTGCTGCCTTGCGTCTTAATCTTCCTAGAGACGAAACGAAAGGCCATGTTGAAACGCGTCGACGCACTACCCGATGCATGCCTTCACCGGAACCCCCACCCCTGCAAGGTAAACGAGGAGTTGGGTTAACTCTACGCGATCAAGGAAAGCCAGGATCATGGGTTGAAAATCTCCCCAAGCTTATTGCACTAAGCCCCTATTGGAATTATTCATGGGGTCCCAAACGCATCGACAGGCAACCCGAGAACATTGTAAGTGTGTCGCCCGATGATTGGTCTATACGACTAAATTGATAGATTCGATACGCATCGCAGTCAACTTACTCTCTTTGCATGTACACACGATAATTTTGTGCTTTGCAGGAGTTCATTCCGATGTTGTGGGGAGCATGGGGAGAAGAAGGCTTGCGAAGGCGCATTGAAGAAGATATTCAGCCGCAGATCGAGGCAGGCCAAGCGGTTAGACTCCTTGGGTTTAACGAACCCGACAGTGAAGTGCAATCCGATATGTCGGTCGACGAGGTCGTCTCGTACTGGAGTGTTTTGGAGGAGACGGGTCTAGCCTTGGCGACTCCAGCGCCCGTGCACGCCGAAAAGGGTTGGATGGTGGACTTTATGCGAACGGCCGAAGAGGCGTGTCTTCGCATGGACTACATTGCTGTTCACTGGTACGGTCCACCAAGCCCCAACTCGTTCAAGAACAAGATGCGACAAATCTACCAAAAGCATGGGGAAACGCGACCATTGCTGGTTACAGAGTTTTCACCCGCCGATTGGAATGCCAAGACACCAGCAGAGAATCGTTACTCGACGGCGCAAGTGCTAGAATTTATGAAGGTCGTCATTCCTTGGATGGAAGAGCCCGAGCAGGATTGGATCGCTGGTTACGCTTGGTTTTCGTTCAAGCAGACAGAAGCAGCAGGAACATCGTCGGCTCTGTTTGACGTGTACGGATTCCCAACGATGCTTGCCAGGTATTATGCGAGCGTCACCAACGAGAATCCCAGTGGCGATCAATCAATTGAGATTGTTGCTTAGTAAGAGAGTGTTGGATGGCGATAATGTGTTTATAATTGGATAAAGAGTAAAGAAGAAATATGTTTGTGTATTAAAATAGAGTATCTAGTATCGTACGATAGCTAGAGTTTGAGTCAGTATTTAAGCTATCACTTTCAAGCTATTTGTATAGGGCTAGCCTCCGCTCTACAAAGGCGCACGTCTACTTGGCGCTTGCGTTTGGCGTCATACCACGACCGTACATGATCGATGATATCTTTCGGGATCGATCGTTGATCGTGCCAGAGTTTTTCTCGGTCATTCGATAATTTATCATAATGACTCAATATTAAATAGAAGTTTAGCTATGTTTGGTCTGGTCACACAGAGTGCTCTCCAAAGCTCGCCAAGAAGCAACGAACAAAAAGCGTCTTGTTTCTGTTCGAGTGCGCATCAACGAAAAACGATAAGGACTGTTATCATATGCCTCACTTCAGAACGGCACGATAAGCAGCAAGCCCTTATCACTCTTCCATTGCTCTCTTGGATCGGGTAAAGACTTTTAAGACACTAAACTTTTACGACGAAAGAGAGACTCCTTTCTCGCTAACAGCTCCTCCAATCGACGTTCTTAGCTGCTGTCTACAGACCACAAAAATGAAGTTTTCAGCGATAAGACGTTCTGGCCGAGGTCTCTTGCTTAGCTTGTTGCTCTGGACTGCAGTTAACGCGCAAAATTCATTCGGGACAGTAGAGGAGACTTATCCCACACTTTCTTTTGATGTCAAGCTGACGGTGAACGAGGTTAATGTTAACATGGAAGCTTTCCAAAATCGCTTTCAAGGCATCATGGCGCTGCACTTGTCCAACTACTTTTTCGCCTCTCTGCCACCGGCAGCCGCCGATGTGGAACTCTCCAACGACAACTTCGACACGGTGCAATTGCGAAGTCGAATGGCCAAGACATATGTGGGCGCCCAAGGAGGGCAATCGAGGATTCAAGCCAAAATTACTGGCGTTGCAATCTTTGCTTTTGACACTGCGGCTTCCATACCCGCGATCAACTCGACTCTGGTGAGACAAACCATGACGACGCTGACGCTGGGAGCCTTTCAAGGCAACCCATACTTTCAATTGCTGTCGCTGTATACCAAAGACGATATTCTACGAGAAGTTGTCGACATTGAAATATCAGTCGAAAACACGCTCATTTCTGGCGGTGGCTTGTCGGATCCCAGCGGCGGCGGCAGCAATCCTGCGGGAACATACGACTCACCTTCCGGTTTAGCCATTGCAGCATCCATCGTGTTCATTTCAATGTCAGTATTTGCCTTTGCACTGTTTCTGCACGTGAAACAAAAGAAGCGCAAACGACGGCCCAAGAATAGTGCTAGTGGGAGTAGTGCTGCTCCTTCTGAACCAGCTGGTACCGACGCACAAGCAGCAGAAAAGTGTGGCAGCGACACCGATAGCTATCTGGACGAATGGACGCGATCCATTACGAGTATACCCGTTCGCCAAGGAGAGAAAACGGCCAAGCCAAAGAATATGCCTCGACCAGCTACTCGACAATCGCGAAAGGTCTGGCTCTTTTGCATTGCCGAAGAAGATGATGTCATTGAAGGCGAATCAAGAGATCAGTCGCATTCATCGTCGGCAGAAACCAGGGAAGACGAGATGGAAGAGGGCGGTCGGACGGCTGCTGGTTGTACTACTGCTGGACCAGTTGTAGACAGTCCTTCGGGACGAAACGAACTTCATCAGTTTGACGATGTTGACCTGTCGGCACCGGCCGATTTCGAGTGTCGTATTGTCAATTCTTCCATGGTATATCTGTAAACTACGACTACACGTATGCATAATTCTGTATCAATGCTCAAAAAGGGCTGCCGTCTACTGCAGTGTGGCAGCCATTCGTATCTACGCATACCCACATATACTCTTCTACTACTAGTAGAAAGAATCTTGTCTTTTTCGTTCGCACGTTCTAGTAGACAAGAGTAGTAGAATTTAATTGTTGGATTATGTAGTACATGTAAATGATGAATGCAAGTTTGAAAATAAAGTGCAAAGCTCTTCTAGATAAACTGAGTGTAGGCCGCAATACCGAACGTCAAGAGCGCTTCTTCGTTGCTGTCTTCACGACTGTCGTTGCTGCCGTCGGGAGACTTCTCCTCAAAGGCATTCCCGTGGCTAAACGAGCGACGGTGGGACAAGTGGCGCTTGTTCTTGCGCGCAGGCTTGGGGTGGTCCGTCTCGGGTAGCTGCTCCGCTACCGAGTTAGGAGACGGCCCCTTGGGACCCATGGGTGGAAGGGACGTAGTATCAACTGGAGAAAGCAACTGAATGTCCACCTTGTCGGTAGTGGGATCGTACTGTTGCTGGTACTGCTGCTGTGAGGCCGCAGCAATGTTCGCCGAGCCTTGACTATCGGCAAGAGCTTCGTCAAATACCTTACTGGTACTGCTAAAGAGGTCGGGGTTGCTCGAGGTGGATCGGTGCTTGGGGGCACTAATTGCATTGTCTTGTTGCCACGCCTTTTGGGAGCGGCTGTTTTGCGGCGAGACACTGGCTTCAATCTCGGACAGGTCCAATTCCATTTCGTGCCGGCGCAATCGTAATTGTCGCTCGTACGCTTCGGCTTGTTGGCGCTCGCGACGACGGATCTCGCGGTGCTTTTCCAAAATAGACTCCTTTTCGTAGTGTCGGTGTCGCATGGCCACCAAGCGTTCGAGCTTTTCGGTAAACTCGACTTCAATGGATTCATCGAGGGGATAGGCTTCTTCCATGGACGAATTCTGCTGCGACAAGGCCATTTGGTACTCTTCGTCCGACAATGGGGTGCGTCTGCGGAGGGATGGCGGTTCCATCGTCGAGTCGCCACGACGCAGCGTGGCGGATCCGTTCTCGTCTTCGGAATAAATGAGACAGGGAGTGCCGTCGTGTCTTGGAAAGTCATTGAACGCAAAGGGATAATCGCGTGGGTCTTCTTCGCAGGCGAGGTTCTCTCCGTAACGCGGGAACGACGAGCCACTGCGTCGCAAGGTGGCCGCCAGTTTGGACCACATCGAGCCTGCGAAATCTCCGCTAGAGTTGCTGCCGCTTCCTTGCGAGGTTTCAGAGTGGTCCAGTTCGACGCCGTCTTGACTGGCGAGACTTTGGCTCGTCTTGGGAGAGTTCTTGGATTTCTTGTCGGTTCTCTGGCGCATAGCGTCAAACAGGTCGGGACGGTGCTGCGAAAGGTAACGATCCGAAGCTTCTAGAACGTCCATGGCTTCGCCATGGCGGCCCGGCAAGGTTTCTGCAATGGGAAATGCGCCGTCGGTATCCGACAGTTTGCCAGTGGGGCGCATGTAAAGGGCCGCGGCAACGAGCGTCGCTGTACCAACAATGACAAAGATCGCGATCAATGCCTTGTCGCCACCATTGCGCACGTCCGTATTGTCTTGAGCCTGTCCCGGCGCTGCGAGTCCAAAGGGATTGGACCCAATCACAATGTCCATGAGAATATCCAGAGACTGCAGGTTTGCCACGGCTGGAACGTAACTCTCCTTGAGCATATCCTTAAAGACTTGGTGGTCCTCGTCAAAGGCGCCATTCATCCAGTCGTCCATGACTCCATATACGTAGTCTTCCGTTAGCTTGTTGGCAGGATCGGCTGGTGCCACAAACTTGACCATGCCGACAAACTCGGCGTAGAATCCAATCCAGTTGTCTCCTTGCTGTTGCAAGAGACGCTGTTGTTGATCTCGTTCTCTCACTGTTTCTGAATACTCGTGCTGCAGAGTGACGTTCAAGTCCAGCGCTTCCAGCAAGCGCATCATTTCCGGAAGGCGTACTCCCGTTTCATCGGCGCGAGCCAACTGAATGTCAAAGCTCTCCAGTAAAAATTCCTCGGCCGTGAGTTTCAAGGGAGAGAGCATGGTACTCGCCAACAAGTCAGCAGCGGCTGCGGCATCGCCTGCCAAGTTGTTGGGAGAGCGAAAGATGAGACCAAAGGGGGGAATATCGTACCGGACGAATCCATCTTGTTGGAGCTCTCGATGTTTTGGTGGTGAAGTAGCAGTTGTTGTTGTTGTTCCTGTTGTTCTACGGCGTACCGAAAGGGATACGGGGGGTTCCGAAGCATTCACGATCGTATCTGCAGCGTATACTGTCCATAGAAGCAACGAGGCTCTTTGGAGGATTCGAAACGAGCTCTGGCCGTGACTTTGATGGGGCACCATCGTTGTCATGTGGAAAATGATGAAACGAAGCACTGAAAGTTGCGAAGCGTTTGCGTTGCTCGACTCTCTTCTCTGTCTCTTCTCTATCTCTCCGTCTCTCTGTCTATCACTCAATGAATGAAAGGCACGACTACAGCTACGACTGATGGTTGGAGGCAACAGTTGGTTCTCTCTTTGTCTAGAGTCAGAGTGTCTTGCTGGTGAATGATGGTGCATTATGCGAGCCCCTTCAGCCCCTTGAGCACCTCGAGGTCCTCCAACTCCCCAACCCCAACGTCAAGCAGTAATTGGAAAGCAACGACAGTTCCGAAAAGAATCCAAGACTCCCATCTAATTTTCTCTCGAAAATGTACTCATGGCTGTGGATGTGCATTGGCTAGCGCGAAATTTGGTTGTATGTGACTCGGAACCGGACCGTAATTAGAGGATGTGACAGTTTGTTTCCCGCGCGCAGCGCAGAAGAAGCAGTTTTGCGCACGATTGCACGGAGTCTCTCTTTCGATTTCAAATTATTTGGCGCGAACGTTTACTCCATCCACACTCCCAACCCATTCCCATCTCCCAACTGTTGTATGTATTGGTCACGTCGTTGACGTCACAAATCACGATGAGAGAACTACGACTACCGGTATGCATACCGGTACGTAGTCTACTGGTACCGAGTACCGTACCAGTACGTACCGGTATGGACGATCCACACTTGTTGATCTGCGGACGTTCGACGAGGTTGTGTGGTCTGCCACCTACCCGTCCGAGACAGACGTCTGATCCAGTTTTCCCCGGGAAACGCCAACCGCGCGTTTCATCTTCCCTTCGCATCTTTGG
>Ga0307978_1001278_pt1 | contig 19147 bp, 11 predicted proteins | sample OrgLakmetage1056_FD_203151 | JGI IMG/M metagenome (GOLD analysis project Ga0307978, IMG submission 203151) | Saline water microbial communities from Organic Lake, Antarctica - #1056 | ecosystem: Environmental > Aquatic > Non-marine Saline and Alkaline > Saline | place: Antarctica: Organic Lake...
GACGCAAATCCCGAAGCTGAATCGATTAGTATTTCGCATTGGGTTTCTCTCTTGCCACAGCAAGGGCTTGGTTGTTCATACCGCTTCTCAATCTATCTGCCCTCGCCACTTCCTACCATCAACATGCTGCCAGTAAAAAGGGCGCAAAAGAGGAGCTGAAACTTGGCAGTGCCGCCCAGCAGCGGGTTCAAGTCACGGCCGTCGAGCTTCCAAATGCCCGACACGAGTGGCACTGCCAGGGGAATGGATAGGATTGGAAGACCCCACCAGCGCGATGGAGGTGCCAGACCCAACAAAGGGCCGACTGCGAGCGCTGCGAAGGCGCCAACCACCAGCAAAGTATACCTGAAACGGTGCAAACATTGCGCAGGCGCATTATGAAATAATTTCGCCACCTAAAGGGTCCTCAAGAAAAGAAACAACGAAAAGTGAATGTGTCGACCTCGTTTCTAAGCTCATCAAAATTGAAAAATGGCATTCATTCAGGGCTTACGTATAGAAATATAGGATAACGAAAGCAGATGGAAACAACGCGCTACTTACTCGGTCCGTGCGAATGTAGCACCGAAACGAACTGCCATTGTTCTTTTGTTGGCTTTCACGTCAGTCTTCCGGTCGCGCAAGTTGTTGACAACAATAATGGCGGTCGCAAGGAAGCCCACTGGAGTGGCTGCCCATAGCACTTTACTTGGAAGCACCAACGCAGGCGCCGACGCGAGGAAATACGTCCCACACACGGCTACGTATCTGCAAGCGCAGCGAGAAACACACATTGGCACACCAGAATGAATCGAATAGCCAAGTGGGCCCTCACGGTTGACAGAAACACTTATAATTGCTCTAGCACTGCTGGCACTGCACTGCATACTCACCCAAAATACAAGAGCACGAATAAGTCTCCGAGACCCAGATAGCCAATGCTGAAGTCGCCTAGGCGCGGATGAATCAGCCCCAACGGGTACTGGCCGCCCGTGTAGGCAAACGCATTGAAGATACTTGTTATCACGACAAATACCATGGGAGTGCCACCGACAGCAATAAGGCGCAAGCCTACGCAAGCCGCTCCTCCCAAGGCAACCATAGCGCCAAAAGCGACTTCGGAAGGTTTCAGCCAACCTTTTTGCGTCACACGGGCTTGGCCGAGGCGCTCTTCGGTGTCGGCTCCTTTGACGAAGTCAGCTACCAAACAACGCAACGGAAATAGCATTGAGGAAACATGAAGTCATTGCTAGAATTTTGTGAATACTGCACCCGAGCAATGTGCATCTTCTCTTACCGTAATCATTGTGCAGATTCGTGCCGATTTGAATGAACAGTGCAAAGATCCAGAAAGCTAAGGCTTCGCCCAGTGCATTCCGGAAACCGTCTGCATATGCGAGCGCAGCGCCCACCACAACAGGACTCACGCTCGCGGGCAGAGTCTGCGGTCGAAAAGCTAGAAACCAAAGCATGAACATGCCTGGTTTCTTCTCTGCCTGGCTCATTCTGGCTGGTGGGATAGGATAGCCTAGGGTTTGAAACTCAGCAGTGGAAGCTCGAAAGCGAATGAGCGCTAGATTGAGTTTGTCTAGCTCTAGTAGCAAATGCTGCTTCTAGCTAGTACCTAAAATCACTAATAACCTTAGCAAATCGCTCCACGCTTAGCCGCCTTTCTCTAGCTGCCGTGGCCGTATGCCGTGAATAGTACAGTACTTACTAAACCCTTGGTCTGTAAAGAAAGTTTTACGACGACTTGATAATTAAAAAATATGTTAGCAAGTTCAGGTGCCCGCGCAATGCACGGTTCATGGGCGCTATGAGTTCGCAGCGGCACACATTAGGTGCGCTGTTGGTGTTGGTATCTTGATGTGCGTCCTTCCCGTGGTGCCCGTGCCCTTGCCCGTGGTCCTCCTCACCCCGCTGGTGGGCGATAGCTCGAACAGAGCAGAAAACACTTCCCTCCCCATATATACGGGTCCGTCCAAAAATATACGTCGGACACGAAAGACGAAAGAACTACGAACGAAACAACAATCATTCATATATAGGAACACCTCCAGAAGATCATCTCCAAAAGAAAGTGAAAAACGGCTGTGTAAAATTTTACCCAAAAAGAGGGTGTCGTCATCAGAATGCTGCCTCCGGCCGAAGTCGTTGTTGTTTGATGAGGTGGACATTAGGTTTCCTTCATGCTTCATGCTTCATGTGCCAAATCAGGGCTATCATAAGACGTGGAGGAAAGGGCCACGGTCTAGACTTGCAGTTCCTATGGAAAATGGGCACGGCGAGAGGCAGAATGGGTGTGTGGGATCGGACGAAGCACCCGCAGCACGTAGCACGAGGAATGAGTCGGAATATTCAGGAATTCGTATGCACTGCAACCACGAGGCGCGAGGGGGCTGATTCTGGTGGACTGCGCAAGGCGAAGTGCAAAAGAATTCGTCGCTTGCCCTAAAGCAGCGGGAGATTACTATTTCTTTCTATACTTCTTCCGCACTTTCTGAAAAAAGGTTACGTTTGCTGCAAATTTGTAAGTGCGAAAGTGAGTCGTGAGTCAATTCGGTATCATTCGTTATGCCCGGCATAGCCTAACAGCCGAATGCCCATGCCCAACAGTATGACCAAGGCGAACTAAAAGGGCGAAAGGCCATTAAGAAAAAGCATCCGGGATCTCTTGGTACAGTGGAGCCACTCGCAGCCGCAGCCGCCTGCGCTGGCTCTGCACCTGTGCATTGGTGCGGCGGTGGTTGGCGGCTTGGGCTCGCGCTTGGCGCAGCGCAAGCGTTCTCATGCCCTCGGGTCCGTTGAGGTCGATTACAGGGAAACCGTCGGCTCCCAGCTCTACGCCAGCTTCGGCCGCGGCTGCTGCCTCATTGGCGCGCTTCTCGAGCTCAGCTTCGTAAGCCTCTGGATCAGCATCAGCAAGCTTGTTCAATTCCGCCACCCGAGCGCGCTCCTGTTCTTTTTTCTTTTTGAGCGCTAATTCTACGGCTTTCTCTTCGGCGGCTACGGCCGCTGCAGCAGCCGCGTTCGTTGCCTGCTTCTCGATCGCCTGCTGCTTGCTAGCTTCTTCAGCGCGAGCTTTCTCGACCACGCGCAGGTCTGCCAACGCGTCCGCGTACGCTTCCGGGTTGGCCTTTTTCAGAGCTTCAAGCTTCGCTTTTTCTGCCGCGGCCGCACGGGCCGAAGCTTGGTCGGCAGCAACGCGCCCGGTAAAAGCTGCTTGTTCGGCGTTGAACCGGCCAAGCATGCGCTGGTCGTCGTCGTCGGCCATGAGAGCCGCAAAACGAGCCAGCCCTGCTCCTCGCATCTTCAACGATGGAGCGATCAAAAATAATGAAATAAACAAAAGGTAATGAGGATGTGTGATGTTCACGCAACAGCAGCGAACAGCAACGAAACTTTACTGCTGAGAGTACATGCGATGTCAGACTACAAGAAAGAGGCAAATTGAGGCATCGTCATTTTGTTTTCAACCTATCTATTTGTTTTCTTTTTTTTTACCGCGACAGCAACCAATTGCGCGAAGCCGTCGGCCGAGGCTAGCATGGTTTTGTTGCCATCGAGTGCGTGCAAGAGCACTAAATCGAGCACAAATGGGTCTGCACCAAGCAGAGCCGTCGCTCGCTTGGCCTTGAGTGGCAGAGCAATCACGCTAGACCACACTTCCCTAACTGCCATGCGCACCAGTCTCAGCAAAGAGGGGGCGTCACCGACTGATGCTTCTTGTTCTCGGCGGTCCCTTTGAGAAGATCGAAAAAGAGGGCAAAAAAGGGAGTGCGCAATTACCACTGATGCTACGAATGGCCCCTCTCAAAACTTCTCATCGTGATAGAACACCCTCATTTTCGTCGACTCTCGACCATCCCTCCATGCGCGTTGACGCACACCCATACCGGGCAAAAGCATCGGCAATATGAAACGCGTTGAAAGCACTTTTGGCCGAGGCCAAGAATTCTGGACTGCGAGTGGCAACTCGGGCCAGAAACCCGAAACCAGCGTCTCCGGCCGCAGTGAGCCGAACGTCGTCGTCCACGAACAAACCTACGAGTGGTCGAATTCATGAAGTAAGCATCAAAGAACAGGAAGAAAGTGGAGTTTTACGTAGATTGAAAACCAAAATGGGACACAAGTGCGCAAGTTTTTATAAACGAAAAATGAAAGCAAGATCTCACCGTCGGATCGCTTGATGAATTTCTGGTCCCACCACGACGGCACTCGCAGTTGCGAGAGTGCAAATCGCCCAGCGCCCAGTGCCTCCATGTCGAGCCTCAAGCTCGCAGCCACCTGGGCTTCGTCGCCATTTTCACCGTCATCGTCGTTGTCGTCGTCGTCGGCTTGCACTCGATGAGGCAACGGGTGCCGTTCGTCCATGTCTCGTCCGCTCACGATTTCACCGCTCCACCATCCAACCCACGCGGTCGACACCTTCTTCGCACCACCACCGCCGCCACTGTTCGTAGCAGCAGCAGCGGGTGTGACTCCTAGCGTAACGACGGCATAATTCTTGTCTTTTACTACCTTGTTGTGGGTGTAGCCCAAGCAGTACGCAGCGTCCCTGCCAGGCAATCCGCCGGCGCGCCCTTCTAGATTAAAACCCTGTGGCATGACTTTGGGCGCTTCTCGGCCAATGGGGCCGCTGCACAGCATGCCAAGGGTGCGTTCTTGGTTTTTGTCGGCTGCCAAAGCCCCTAACGGACCTTGGCCAGGTAACACCCGCAAAGTCGATTCAAGGCCCGCCTCACAGCCCCCGCCGCTGCCACACAACAAAAGCACTTCTCGGCCTTCTTTGTTGCGCCAGGTCAAGAGCGCTTCAAACAAAGTCGCCAATTCGTTGAAATGATTTCCATGCGTCCAATTGCGCGCTAACACTGAAGGAGCTACGCGCCTACCTGCTAGTGTAGTATTTGTTGGTCCTGGGGCGGCGTTATTGAGACCTTCTCCTGTTTCTGCAGCGGCACTCGCTCCTGGAGTGGCGGTAGGAGTGCTCTGGGGACTCTCCTTGGTATTTGCATTGGCCAACGAACCCGATTGAGCATCAGCTGCACTTGCATCCCCAGTAACACCTGGGATACGGTCTTTCTCGGAAGATGGCGCACCCATCCACAGAAAAGGCAATTCTGCTGCCACCACTAACAACGACGGTTCAAAGCGTGCACTCGCACTTGTACTTTCGGAACTTTCGTTAGCAACGTCATCTTCGTCGTCGTCGTCGTCGTCGACTCCACCTGCTGCTTCACCGTCTTCGTCTTCGTCGTCCTCATCTTCGTCGTCGTTTAAGCCACCAATGTTTTCGTCCTCGTCGTCGTCATCTCCATTTTCAGCTGCTTGAGCCTCTTCGTCCTCATTGTTGCTGTCACCTGCGGCACCTGACGTCTGGTGCGGGTGACGGCCCGCCAATAAATTCAAGAGACCCGCCCATTGTGCTGCTCCTAGCAGGCCACGCGGTTCGGTGGATGCACCTTGGGGTGGTTCTTCCTTCTTCTGACCAGTCTCACGCTGCAGCGCTGGAGTACTAGCTTTCCCCTTTTTGAGCGCTTTCTTCTTGGCCTTGGAAGGTGAAGATATCTCAACAGACTCAGTGGTAACGTGGCTGCCACTATCACTGCTAGTCAAGTTGCTTTCCTCGTCCGGAGTAATTTCATCAAGAGGTTTACCGGTGTTCGAGCCCCATAAGTCAAGGGCCACCACCGCTAACTTCCCATCCAAAAAGAGCTGCACATAAGGGGACCCGTAGAGAGGCCCTAAACTAGCACTGTCGCCGCTGGCGCCGAGCGCTATGGGCACTTCTCGCGGAGTTGACGCCGCCACGCTCGCAGGCGGGCTCAGAGATCGGCAGTACATGTGCAGCACCCGCCTTAGACTCGCGAAACAGCGGTGCGCAGCTCGTAGCGCTTTGGCCGCGACAACCGCGCTAGACTGTGCCGACTGCAGTGCCGCCGCAGATCCAGTGGACGGTGGTGTTGAGTCAACGGCAGCATCTGCTTCGGTGGCTTTGTTCTTTTCTTTTGACTTGCCCTTGCCTTTCTCCTTGCTATTGTCCTTGGATTTCCGTGAGGAGTTGTCATCGCCTGCATTGTCTTCAGCAGTTGAATTTGAAACCACCCCCTGTAAGCTCAGCAGCTCCGCCAGCAGGCCTAGGCGTGACGCTGCCTCGAGCCCATAGTCACAAGTACCAGGCAGCATGAGCTGAGGGCACGAGCTTAAGACAGCACGCACCGAGGGTGACGACCATGCTTTGCGCAGCAAGTCGCGGAAACGCTCAGCGATGGCCTCGTCAATCGCTGCTCGCCGACGCTGCGCCGCTGCTGCGGACGGAGATCCAGTTGCTGTTGCTGCTGCTGAACCACCGCCTAGGTCGCCATCACCGCTGCCGCCAGTGCTAGCGTCTGCACTGCTGCTGGCAGAAGAAGCATCTGCGGGGTTGTACGTCCCGTCGTCCGAATCGTCGGCAGCCATGAGCCAGGCAACGGCTTCCTGTAAAGCTTCGCGGGTGTCGACACACCCGCCTAAATGCATCACCAGGTCGACTCCATGCCAGGGCACCGCCAGCCTCTCCGCAAGCCCACCCCATATTCCCCACGCAATAGCACCCTTACTACTGCCACCCCCATCGACAGCCCCCTGTGCTTTCCCGCCCGTTTCGCCACCCGCTCTAAGGGGGGCACTCGCGGGCGGGTCTTCACCGTGTGACAGAGCGTCATGCCCGCTCACGGTGATGCACTGCAGCGTTCGCTGGCTGGTGGGGGCTGGTGGCGTGTGCAGGATGGCAGTACGAGTTGAGGCATCGGCTAAGCCATCAAATCGTAAAAGATAGCGCCGCAGCGGTTTCAATCCTTTCACCACAAACACATGGGGATGACCTCGCCCTTTCACTAAGACTGGAGGTGTCTTGAGCAAGGCTCCTGTCTTGGCACCTGAGGGAGAATCTCCCCGCAAGGTATCAACAGCGGTGCAGCTCAGCCACACGGGGGCATCGGTTTCGAGCAGCACTCGAACTCGAAAGGTGGCCGTCGCATGATCGGCTGCCGCAGCCAGGTTGCTCCCCGCACTCGCGTCGGAATTTCCACCATTGTTGTCGCTGTGCTTAAACTGCTCCATAGCCGCATGAATGCCTGCCATGGGCGACGGCTCAGACTCCAGTGCGCCCAAAACTGGGCCCAATAACCCGTAAGTAAACCGCGCATCCCGTAAAGTAGGAGCAGGCGATGCCCCTTCAGCGGTACCCGCTCCAGGCACCACAGCCACGAGGGTCTGTGCAGTCTGTAGAGCACGTGCCTGTGGATCTGCCGCAGGTACCATCGCATTGATCGACATGCTTATATTCAAGTGCACGGTCGACAGGGAGCTCGGATGCACCCCAAACAAGGGCATTTGAGCAGCGCAAGCAACGAGCACGGGCTGCGCCATCGCGGCAGTGGAGTGCTCCACACAGGCATCTACTGTGGCAAAGCAAGGTGCATTGGTGGCACTAAACTGTAAAGCGCGGTGACGAAAGAATCGGCGCTGTTCTGCTGTTGGAGAAGGCACCAAACAAGCGTCCCAAAATTGAGCCATGACTGCTTCCTGAGGTTCGTTGTGATGAGCAGTAGCACTGGCTTTGTGCTGTGCAATAAGTGCTCCTTCATCTTCTTGGTGTTGTGATTGGTCTTTCAGGGGTAAAGCACTGCCAAGGTCAGCAGGCACGCAAACCTAATATGATAAACAAAAGAAGCAAGCATGCAAAGATTAGTAGTGTGCAATGCAAAATGGAAAAAAGCAGAGATCAAAAGGGTCTAGCACGCTCAAGAAACGTAATACTCTCTGTAAAGATAATAGTGACATGTGTAGCCTCTTGTTGGCGGAGACAAAGATTCTAATCTCTCACGAGCATAACATTCTTAAAACCAGTTAATTCTCGACAAACCCAACATCAATCACCTTTTGTCTCACACACACCTGAGCTGCCGTTCGGAGCGTGGCACCGTCAAACACCTCACTCACGCTTCCTCGGCTCGCAGTCGTGGCGCAGACCGCCATCCAGGTCCTCGTTTGACCGTTGTTCACCGCACTGCAGTACCGCTCCGAGTCGCGCTTAGCATCGTATTCAGCAGCGCCCTCATCGTCATCGACCTTATCCGCGGCTGGATCTTGCCCTTGGCTAGCTTTCCCCTTTCTCGCCGCTTTCTGGGCTTCTTTGGCGCGCTGTTTGGCTTTTCGGTCGTTGGCTTTACGGGTAGCAGCTGCGGCTTTGATGCGCTGGGCTTCGTCCGATCCTTCCACCCAATCAAAGAGCAGGCCTAGCAGAGCACGCTGCTCGTTGGGCCAATGACTCCAACTGAGACGCGCATTTTCATCTTCTTCCTTTTGCTCTTCTTTCTTTAGCCCTTCCTCCGCTGCTGCTGCAACTTTAGGCTCTTTCTCTGGCGTCTTGTCTTGGCCTTTTCCTTTCCCTGCACGCTTCGGCGGTGGCGGCGCTACTGGGTCAGCTAGAGTTGCTGCTTTGACTTCTGGCTGTGCATGCGTGAAGTGAGCATCGACGAGCGGCAGCGGTGACACCACCACAAGCGCTTGTACAGCGTCCCTCATGGGTTTCCCAGGGCGTCGCCCAACTCCTAGTGCCTTTGCCAAGTCTGCCCATGCATTTTTGCCTAGGAGAGGCCAATAGTCGACACTTGCGCTACTACCACTGCTGCTGCTGCGGTTGTTGTCACCACCGCCACTGCTATCAACACTGCTAACACTAAGATTCGCGCTCAAGGAGGAGGTCGAGACAGGTTTGGGGTGACGAGCAAGGGCGCGCGGATCAACGAGAAGCCTCAACACGCCAACTCGCCCGTAGCGATGCAGTTCAAAACTGCCACCCTTCCGAGGCCCTCCTAGCAAGAGTGGAGATGAGCGAGGCCACGTTAAGGGAGGCTCCGGCTTTTGCGAGACACCTTCGGCTTGAACCTCTGTACTACTGCTGCTGGTGCCGCTCTTTTCGTCAACGTCACTGCTGCTGGGAGGCGGCAAGAGCGGTGGTAGAGGCGGTGCTGGTGCCACTTCAGCGATTGCTGCCGGCGGCAAAGACGACAATCCAGCGAGATTGAAGCGCTGTGCTTGCCACAAACGGCTGCCTGAGCCACTGAGGTTCCCAGCGTAGCGCTGCCAGGCATGCGCAGACGCAGACGCCGCCATGTTCTTCAAGCACCATGCTATGCCAACCAGCTGTGGCGTTACTTTGAACATCACATCAGAACTCGGCGCGGGTGTACTAGTAGAGGTAAGTTGAGGTGGAGAGGATGGGGCATTCATTTGTGCCACGGAAGCAATCGCAGCCAAGGCTTCCGACTGTACCAACAAAGCCAACGCTGCTACTCCGGGATGCACGCTTGAGGTTACCCACGTTTCTGCTGCCTCTTTTGAGCTGCCATGGTGGTCATCTGCGGCCGCAGAAGTTGCACCACCTTTTGCTGCTGTTGTTGTTGTCGTTGTTGTCAGCACTGCGATATCTCCTTGGCGGACTGCATCAAGAGGCGCATACAAGCAGCCTGCCGATGGTTCAACGTCAGGTACACCATACAGCGCGCCTACCACACCTCCTGTGCAGCCTCCACTTAGCATCACCTGCCGGACTCCCGGCGCTCCATTGCCCCATGCTGATCGCGCACTCCCATCGGCCGCTGCTTCCAATAAGGCAGTTGCCAGTGGCTCATTTTCCCATAAAGCATGGCACAGAGCACGCGTTAAGCTCGATTCAGCGGCGATCATCTCACTGTTGCTGCTATCATTGTCCATGTTATCACTACCATCGCTAGTCTTCTTCGAACTCTTCCCCTTGAGTGCGTCGAGCCGACGCTTTACTTTTCGAAGTGCAGACCGACACCACGCTTCTGCTGCAACGGTGACACAAACCGATAGCGCACGCCGCACCGCTGGTGTGTCGAAAGCTGATACCGTAGCATCACCGATTCGGCCACTGCTACTGCTGCTACCAATGCTGCCCTTATTTCCATGCTCACCTCTCAAAAGGTTACTAGCTCTTGAGTCACAAGGTTGATTCGGGCCGTCCAGCAACAAGAGCCCTCCATCTAAGCCCCCGCCCAATGGCATACCCCCCAGATGCTCGGCGATCGCTCGCCACGGCGCCCACTGAGGAGCACATCGGCTCTGCCCACCACCACCGAGGGCCCAAGGCGCGTTGAGAGCGGCCATCGCAGCGGCAAAGCCTGCTGAGTTACCTCTCAATGCAGAGAGAGCAGGGAGATCCGAACCGCTGCCCCCACCTTTTGTTTCACCTCTTCCAGCTGGAGCAGCTACCCCAGTTTGTTGCGTTAAACGACCACACGAAAGGGCACCAAAGCGCAAGCTCGCAGGAGCGCGCGGCTTAGTGCGAACCCAGGCTAGCCCTCCAGCGCCGCCGCCGCAACCTACGGTAGGTGGGAACCCACCGCCATCGGCCAGAGGTGAAAGTGCGAGAGCGTACAGGGTGTTGGGCCTTAAACCGGCGACCCTCAAAGCCACCGGCGTGTGCGCAGCCACGTTGAACACTTGCACGCTTTTGACATGGGGCGCGCCGGTGTCGGTCGCGGCGGCTGAAGCCGTGAGCTGCAACATGGGCACGAAACAACTGAGCTCCAAAAGCACGGTGGCAGCTTTGGTCTCCACTTCGCCGACAATCGGCCCTACAGTGGCTGTAGCGCCCACGCAATCTGGTCGTGCGCTCCCGCCACCCCCAACACACTGCACGGCAAAACACGCACTCATACCTGCTGACGTCACACCGCCGCTATCACCGCTGCTTCTGCTGCTGCCACTCCTCGGCAATGACCCTTGCACAGGTGGTGGTGGGAAGTCAACCGAGTCCAGTAAAGCAGACGGCGCAAAGATGCGCAGCAAAGCATATCCGCCGTGGTTGTTGTCCGGTAGAGTATGCGAAGTGCCATTCAAGCTGCGCGCACCGTCGAACCATCTCCGAGTGGCGACGTTGTGCCGTTTCCGTTTGGCTTTCATTGCTGCTTTGTTGATCATTGCAGCTTGGCCGCCATCCAGTTCATCTTCCTCGTCGTCGTCGTCGTCATCACTGCCGCTATTCGATCCATCAGAATTGCCCTGGCCATCAGCCTCTTTCCCAGTACCCTCGCCATCGCCACCATTGGCATTGCTTTCGCTGTCATTGATCACAGGAGGAGGTCCATCTTCGGGCCCAGGAGTCGAAGCAGCGAAGGTAATCGCTGCTGCTTTGGCTGCCTTCTTGGCCAGCGCACCGCCTTCTTCCTCTTGGCCTCGGTACAACAACCGCTGCACCATCGCTGCGCCTACGGTGGTGCCCGACCCGCGCTTCGTGAGTTCCGCTAAAGTGGCTAAGCGGCTGGTGCTCCCAACTTCAGAGCCGGGCCCATCGAGTTGCCGAGCTCGGCTCACACCTGAATCAGCACCCATGATGTTCGCGTCGCGCGTTGCGTGCACCCAGCTTAGTTTCATTGACTTTTGAAATGCTGCAGTGTCACTGCTCCTACTGTTGCTGCTGCCTTCACTCTTGTTCTCGAGAGCCTCGATGCCATCCGCGCCTTCACTTGCAGCAGTGCTATTTGTCAAGGAAGTTGTTGACACGTCGTTTGGAGCCAAAGTAGCGTTGCCCAATTCATTGAGCAAGAAGGCGTGCCGCGGTCCACCGCCAGGTCGCACCACTTCTTCATTAGCCCCGCCACCGCGCTGCAACAAGTCCGAAGGCAACAGGGCGGCTACATGTGCGGCACCGCCGGCTCCGGTGGCGGCAGCCCCAAAGCCTTTGCTACCTTTGCCGCCTCCCCCGGCTTTAGCGCTTGACGCTGCAGCCAAGGCCGTCTTTTGTTTCGCTAACTCGGCTTGTTTCGCTAACTCGGCTTTCTGGGCTTTTGCAGCTGCCGCTGCCGCGCGTTTAGCAGCCTCAGCGTCGGCTAGTTTCGGTGGTGGAGGTGCAGGCGGCGGAGGCGGTTGGTCAGGTGGCAGAAACACTCGACTTGCGAGAGGAGGTGGGCGGAAAGCACAGAGCACGGGTTCTCGAAGGATGCGAAGCCAACTAGGAGACCAATCGTTCCCCAGCTGAGGCACCAAAGGCGACCACACTGCGGACGCTGCTGCCCCAAAGCCACCACTCACTACGAAAGCGCTCCTTCGAGGATGAAGCCGCCGCCAGTTGTAGACGCACAAGAGAATGGCTTTGAAACAGAGGGGAGCGAGGGCAGACCAGGAATCGGCCTGCGACAAACGACGAGCTGGCTGCTCCACTTTTGGGCTGGGTTTGGCTTGCTCGGAGCTCACGAGTGGCAAATCAAGGCACAACACCAGCGCAGTGGGGCCCTTGAGTTTACTTGCAGGCGATGTGGAACCACCAGTGCCAGTCGCACCGCCCTCAGTGGTGTCGTCTGCATTGGCAGCACTGCTGCTGTCCGTGCGCTCGGGCATGGGTGGAGTGCTCACGTCAAAGAGTTGCTTCGCGAGCCAGGCACCCAGCAGTTCAGCCGCGGAGCGATCGTGGCCACGCGCATCTAAGAGAATTCGGCTCGACAGAGCTGCCACTATGAACCCACCGCCTCCGCTTGCGCCTCCGCCCCACTGCCGCACACAACAACCTGGCGGCGCCGTCACCACAGGCACACGATTTCCCTCATTAGCCTCATCGTTTTCATCACCATCGTCGAGATCACCACCAAGCTCGCTGTCACTCTTTGGCTCTGCCCAAGGATTGCCCCAAGCCGGCCCGCGAGGCAGAGGCGCCCAAGTCTGGCCTTGGTACAACCGCGCCACTTCCCATCCAATCGAGGCCGCGCGCCGGTCAGGGCCTAGAAGCATGCCTTCGTCGGTGAAACGCTCTCCGCAGCCGACGTCCTGGTAGCCTGGCAGCATCAAGTGACCTCCCCCGTGGGCCAATAACCAACCCGCAGCGCTACGCTCGCCTGAGAAATGCTCGCTCGCAACACTGCCAGAATTACGAGCCCACGCTCGTCGATAAGCGGACTGATAGATCTCTCGTGCCTGCTCAACTGCCAACATCACAACCTCTCGTTGTTGTCTGCGGCTGCTTCCATTCGCCGCCATTGCTTTGGATTGTCGGTCAGCAGACCGCAAGACAGCACTCGCTGCGAGGAAAGCCGAACGGCCATCGACTTGGCCGCCTAAATGCATGCATATGGACCAAGGAGGAGCTCGAGTGCCCCTGCCCTGGGCATACGACGACGTCGCATCTGCAGCAACAGCATCGGGTGGCGCGCCACACTGCGGAGTTGCGTGTCGGCCCAACCAGTCGAGTGGCCTAGGGTCCCTGTAATCGACAGCAGCACGACCAAGACCGTCGTGAATGACCGCAATTGTGCTGCCAAGAGCTTCGCCAGGCAAATCAAACGATGCCATGGTTCGCACAGTCGCGCAATGCCGCAGAGACTCCTGACCTCCTCTGCTGCTGCTACTGCGGTCACCACTGCCGTTGGCACTGCTGACTGAAGATGACTGCGCTGCACTGAGAATAAGGTCTACCTTGTAGGTAGTGTTGGGTAGTAGACCGTTGCATTCTACGGCACCAGGAACCCCACCGATGAGCTGCACACCAAACGTGAGAGCTGGACCATGTGCCCGCTGCTGAGCACGCCACAATGCCCGTCCAGACCCCTTATTTTCAGCACTGTCGACGCTTTCAGCAATGCTTACGTCGCCACTTGCACTCGGAGCGTCACCAGCAACCAAATCCACTCCTGTTCCCTCGATCACCTCTTCTTCCTCTTCGGTTTCCTCTTCTGATTCTTCTTCTTCGTCTGCATCTTTTCCTTCCTCTTCATCATTCAAGGCCGCGCCAAAGGGTACGGTAAAGTTTTTAGGCATGTCCTCAGGACATGGTCGCAAAATGAGTTTAGCATATCCGTCTAATGCGCTTTCCAGTAAAAGCACCGCTGATGATTCTGTCGTACGCCCTACGATTGGACCCAGCGAGAGCACAGCTTTGGCCGGTGAAGCTGTAGTATTCGACCCTGACGGCTGGTCAGGGGAGGCAACAAAATGGGAAGTGTCATTAGAAATATCCATTGCATTTTGCTCGTTCCTGGCCTGAAGTTCTAGCGGAGACGGTAAAGGTGGCGGCAAGAGCATAGTATTCGCATTGCTATCACCATCTTTAGGCGATAGGCTAGGCTCTGTGCGTAAGCGCCAGGGTGGTGGGAGGGGGCGGCCATTTGCACCTGCAGGGAAAGTACGCAGCTGTACGTCTATATGCTTCTGGATACCATCAGATCCTACTGGCAACTTCGCAACGGCGCGCTGCCACGCTGCCAGGTCTGTGTCTAACAATGGAAGTTCTCCATGATTGCAGCTGCTTTCATTGCCTTGTGGTGGTGAAGGGGAGGCTGCCAAAATCAAGAGCCGTATCGTCTGGGATTTTGCTGTTTCATGTCGGGCCGTTGTTAAGGTCACCTCTGCATGGCAGTCGACCAAACCGTAGTCAAGAGCTACCAATACTACTGTGCGGTCACCACTATCATTGCTGTTACTTTCCTGTGCCCATGACATGAGCTGGTCCAAAAATCGAGCAGCGGAAGCTGTGGAAGTAGCAAGCTTTTGAACAACGTCCTGATCAACTTGTTCGTCGACACCATGAGTAGTACCAAGAGGCAAAATGGAAGGCGGAGGTGCGCACCAGGGCGCGTCTTCATCACCTAATTTTGCTTTTGACAATGTTTGTTGGCCTTTCATGATAGGAGCAGGCGCTACAGTGTCATCAGGTAGTACGTCAGGTGCGGAGTCGAAAGCACCAAGCGCGGTAGGCTGGTGGGCGCCTGGTGCACCTACAAAGCCACAGCCGTGCGCGCAGCGCACTGGAATAGATTCATCGCCATCGTCTTCTACCGAGGTGCTCTGTGCTTGCCCGTCATTCGAGTCACCGCTCAAATACTCACCTTTCGATGGGGCATTTTTCGCAACAGCCTCGTTCTGTAATGCTCCTCCAACGCAGAGTGACCATGGGTACTCTTGTGCCGTACCGGGCATTATGCTAGTGGTGCTCGCTCCATCATCTCCAACACTACCGAGCTCACTCCCTTGCTGCAACATGTCAGCCTCGGCCAAGGCCACGGCACTAGGTGGGCGCACTGTAAGCAAGGGCTCAGGCAAAAGCACCACTAGCGCAGAAGGGTTGTCATCTTTTAAACTTTCAAGCAGAGTCAGCGCGTCACTCTCGTCTAATCTGGTACGTCCTTTGCCGGTGTCTAATGTGCCTTCTGGCACCTGCACAACAGCTACAGGGCCTATTGACGTCTTTTGCCAAGTAGTGGAGCTCTGTGTCGCGTTAATGCGGTTGCTGCCATCACCGCTACCGCCACCGAAACTCGCACGCTCCAATAAACTGCAAAGCGGCAATCCAGGCAAAACGTGGCAATCAATGCCCCTCGTCGTATTTGGAGTAATTTCCAACTCGAGAAGTCGACAAGCACGTGGGAAGCGCTCTCGCCAGTGCCAAGGTAGCGCTCCAGTAAGACCAAACATGGATGCTCCTTCCAGTTCAATACCTTCGCTGCTGTCACTGCTGCCAGCACCTGTTAAGGGAGGCGTAAAGCGAGCGGTGTTGGCCGAAAGCATTGCTCCTCGAACGCGAGCCGAAGCCAAGGCTGCTGCAAGGAGGCCGCATGCCGAGGCAGTTCTATCTACCAATGATTCTCGATGGTGCATTGAAGGAGCCAGTAGCCGCTCTGCGCTGAAGAGGACAGTCAGTAATGGGGCGTCACTGTCGTCTCGCAGATAGCCTAGCACCAAGCGCACCGCTGCACCATCGCCACGGCGGGCGTCAGACTGGGCTGAGAACGTTGGGTTGAGGCCTGCACAAGAAAATAGAACATCAAAGGGCGCGGAAGTCGCAGCAGATGTTTCTGTCTGGAGTAGCGTCGATGTTGATTCCTTGTTTTCTAGGGCTTGGTTCTGGTGGGTTGGTGGTTGCCACGAACGCGGTGCAGGGGCAGTAACGAGGCGGCGGGAGTAACGGCCTGGCGAAGCGGTTGGCACCGGGCAGTCTCCACTCCATACCACCAACCGGTACGCCGTGGAAGGTTGCAGCTTTCCTAACGTCAGCCGGACTAATCCTCCTCTTACAGCGCCAAACCCACGCTCGCTGTCGCCGCTCGAGCTCGCGTCCCGTCGGATACTTGTCAATCTACCTAGAGGTATAGCGCGCTCATCTAATGCTTCAGCACGAGCCATGCATACATCGAGTGATTTCAGATCATCGCCACCGTCACTGCTGTTGCCGCTTCCATTTTGAACTTTCAAACTGCTGTTGTGGCCTGCATATAGGGTTGCACTAATCGTACGAATGGGGCAGTCAGGTGGTAAAAGCGCCAACAGCGCTATGTCACAGTGCGTTACACGCGTCACTACAACCAACGGCCATGGGCCTGTAAAAATAGGTGCGCTGTGTTGTGGCGCTGCTTTTTGAGTCGATTCATCCGAAGTCGGTAGCGTGCGGTGAGCCCTAGAATTGACAGTGCCGCGGGGGGCAGGAGCTCCAGGAAGGCACCCAAGCCGAGCTTCGCTTCGCTGCACATTATGCTCGATTAAGTCGGTCACTCGCTCAACAGAAACAATCGCGCGCTTGAGCCGCGGCAGCAGAGCTAGTCGCTCGAAGCCTAGTACTGCCATCGGCGATCTTGCCATCCACGCCGTGACGTCGGCGCGCGATAGGCTTCGCCGCTTGCCCGGGTAGGGGCCACCGCTACTAGAGTGACTAGCCTCGAGCGTTGCTGCTGCATCGGCTGCAATTTGAGCCAAAACATCGCGACCCGGTGGGGCAAAGACAGTGCCAAGGCCTAGACCACTGAGACCTGCGCACACGCTCTGCACCAGAAGGGCGAGCTCCTCTGGAGTCATCACTTCTTCAACGGGCTCCTCCACAACGCCGCGGTAAAGCGATTTGGCTGGCTGGGGCCCTGCACTTCCGAAGCCAAATAGTGAGACAAGTAGCTTAATCTTTGAGTTCCAATTTCCCTTGCTCAAAGCTATCAAGCCCGCCGTCGTGGCAAATAGGTCAGGAGCCTCAGTCACATCTGGGCTCTGAATCCATTGCATAATGCCACACAAAGCGTTCGCGGCAGATACTGGCATAGCATCGCGGTGCGTATCAAACCACTTTTGAAGCGTGTGAACTGCGGAACTAGGGTCGATTGCGCCAGCTGATGCCATCCGAGCTGCCGCGCCGGCGCCCGTGACCGCGATAGAGCGGACGAGAAACTCAAGGACGCTGAGCGGAAGCTCGAGCAAGGCCAGGGCCCACGAAAGCCGACACTCATTCATACTGTCAATAGGTGCGTGTAAGTATGTGCGATCCTCGCGAGCTGATGATAATCCTAGTGTCAGCTAGCCCCGAAGGATGTAACAAACGCGAGGCATTTTTTTCAATTTGATTTGCTCAACGCTGCTACAGTACAGGGGATACTTCACTTTCCATTGTTTGACCTGCAGCGTAGCGGGCCGTTTCTTCGTTTGAGACAAGAAGTGGAAATAAGCGGCAACAAGAAGCAACGAGATAAGAGAAGCCCTGCGTGCGCCTTCCTCTTGGACAGAGTTGGTGCTCCATTCGTGACAGCCAGAGATGTCTACGAGTGTAGATCCAATGGAAACTGACAACATGTAAGGCATACGGAATGGTAGCGCATTTCACGGAAAGTTTACCGCGTTTGAAATCACTGCAATTATCTTTGCTTCTGGCAGGGCGGTTGTAGCTCAGCTCTTGGACGATCTGAAAAATGGTAAGATCTTGAACTAGCGCACGCTTCACCTGCTTCAAATTTCCGTACCTGTCTCTCATCTCAATGTCTTTGTTGGTACAGAGGATGCACAAGTGCGCGTGGCGTCTACTGCTCAGCTTACGACCATCGCGTCGGCCTTGGGAACGGTACATCTCCTAAAACCTGTTACTGCGCTCTAAAATGTTGCCTCATTGTGCTTATGCTCTGCTTGGTTGTTTCATCTGATTAGGAGCGAAGCCGAGACGAGCTTATCCCTTTCCTACTCGAGTCAACTGATGACGAGGTAATTATTCGAGGAGCTAACCAATCCGTATGCATGTTTCCACACTAGAAATGGAGGGTCCTGTCCTAGACATACGCACATGGTGTACAGGTGAGTAGATTTGCCCAATGGATCTCCTTTTTCCCTGAGCATTACTTTGATTGCTTCAGCTTTTACGTTTAGTCGTTTTCTTCATCCTTGATCTTCTCTCCTGTCAGGACGAAGTGCTGGTGGCCATGGCAGAGCAACTCGGCAACATGGTAGCACATGTAGGCGGCAACGACTTTGCGTACGCTTTGCTTCCTCCCCTCGCGCGCTTGGCAGCAGTAGAAGAAGCCTCGGTGCGAGATGCTGCGGTGGCAGCTCTCGTGAAGGTCGTGAGGGTACTCCCGCCTCGACACGCAGACCAGCACTGGCTGCCTGCCCTGCAGAGCTTGACTACGCACGACTACTTCACGGCACGGGTGTCAGCTTGCAGCCTGTGCGGTATTGGCTTAAGCCAGCTTGCGCAAAACACTCCGTCGCGGGCTAGTGCGGTGGTGGAAACTTTTGCGGCGCTCTGCAAGGACGATACCCCCATGGTAAGGCGGGTAGCCGCAGCCCAGTTCGCGTCTTTTGCAGGCCACGTGGCGCGCACTCCTGACCTAGGCGAATCATCAGCCCAGGGCAGCAGCAGTAGCGATGACAGCGACGCTGCTTCGGAGCCATCACTTGATGCCTGCGCCCAGCGCTTAGCGCCGCTCTTGCCACTCTTATTGCGCTTATCCACAGACGAGCAGGATTCGGTGCGCTTGCAGTGCGCGAGTGCAGCAGTTGGTGTAGCCCAGCTCTTGGCCACTGCAGCAACCGCTAAGCAGAGCAGCGGTGAGGCTGCGAGCGACCTGCCAGGCGACGGGTCTGCTGTGGCTGCTGCGTGGGCCACCTGGGAAGAGAAGCACAAAGAAGCAGGAGAGGCCAGCGCCTCGTCAGATGCAGCCAGCAGCAGATTGACTCCTCTGGAAGCCTGGGGGCAATGCTACGGCGCTGCGGTCACATGTGGTCGCGATGCAGCGTGGCGCGTGCGTTGGTCGTGCGCCAAATGCTACGCCGACTTAATGCGCTCGTTTGGGCCTTCTCCGCCCCTCATCGAGCTCTTCGAACAGCTGTTGGCTGACTCGGAGCCTGAAGTGCGGGTGGCTGCTTG
>Ga0307978_1001282_pt1 | contig 19123 bp, 18 predicted proteins | sample OrgLakmetage1056_FD_203151 | JGI IMG/M metagenome (GOLD analysis project Ga0307978, IMG submission 203151) | Saline water microbial communities from Organic Lake, Antarctica - #1056 | ecosystem: Environmental > Aquatic > Non-marine Saline and Alkaline > Saline | place: Antarctica: Organic Lake...
GAGGACTAGTAGATTGAACACTAAAGTAAACAAAATAAGTGAGCTTTAGATTACAAATCTACGATCTCTGTTTCGTGGCTGTTCTAGCCAAGGCTACAGGATTCTACTTGGGGACTAATCGTGGAGGGAGGAGTGAACTGGACCGAGGATGCTCCATCACTCAACGAGTCCAATGCGAATGAAACTGTTGCAGATCGTGGAACCGTTTCATCGGAGTTGGAGCAAACGTGACTCTTTCCCGGGACTCCACTCGGATTCCCGACAATACCCAAACATATCAAGCCTACGTTCCGGAGAAAAAATATATTTGAGATTTTAGCGTTGAACGGACAGCTTTCACGAGCTCAATAAGTAAGATTCGTTGAGCCCGAGCACAGATATTTTCTGGAAGAAAGAAGCAACGCAACAAACAAGGAGAAAATGGCGATGGGCTTTGGCTGGTCCGGGCGGACGTTCCGTCTCGCTGGAGCACTGTTAGGGATCACGGCCTATCTTTTCCAACTCAGCCGACTCCAGCATTCATATCTGCACCTCCCAGAAGTTCAGGCTCGCAACGGTGGCGGTATCCTCGTAGCTCCTACAGCAGCACAGAACAAGAATCGTTTGCATCCAACGTCCTTGAACCCAAAAGCAATGGCACGCTTACGCAAGACTTCACTGGAACAAGCCCTCAAGGACTTTCGTGGCACTACACGGAGCCGGCTACCTAAAAATCGAGCAAAGGTGGCAGAGCGATCAAACAAATACTCAACTAAAGGGATTGAAACTGGAGACTCCACGACCGCAACCTCCTCGTCAGGAGTAGTGATACCCGAGCACGAGTGCAGCATTCGAAATACCAACTTTACGATGCAACAAGTCCCCAGCTTTATCATTATCGGAACCCAAAAAGGTGGTACTTCTGCTTTACACGGACTACTGAAAGGTCACCCGTCAATAGTGTCTAGCAAGAAATTTGAGCCCCATTTCTTTGATCGCGACCAGACCATGCGTCAGTACCGCGAGCAGTTGGACGACCCGGAAAAGCTGTGTTTACTGCGACGAGAGTACGCTCATACCGTTTTTCCAACCAAGGCATTACGTTCCCACCCGAGACTTTCGTTCGAAAAAAGCCCGGCTTACCTGGTGGTTCCTGGCGTGCCTCGATCGATTAACAAGGTTGTTCCGTGGGCCAAAATTATCGTGACGCTGCGCAACCCTGTTGATCGTGCCTTTTCCCACTTTCGAATGAAGCGAGAGCGAGAACAAGAGCATCGTGATTTAGAAGAAGTGGTGGGAGAAGAGCTTTCTCATTTGCGTCTCCACGACTCTTTTCTCGTCCCCGAAAATGCTCCTTTTGAGATTCCAGAGTTGAATGGTACGGACCCTGGGGTGCTTGTCGCCGGCATGGCCGCTGGTGGTGCTAAAAATGCAACCCAGAGACGACGGCCCAAGCTTCAAGGACTTCTGTATCGAGGTTGCTACGTCCATCAGCTGAAGAACTGGTTGCATTATTTTGACCTGGGCAAGAATTTATTGGTTGTCAATTATGAACAGCTGGACCGCGACCCCGAATCGGTTGTAAAGGAGATTCTCGACTTTGTCGGCGCCCCGTCGTATGACTTTACAAATCACGCCTTCAATAAAAGCTACAGCCCCAGTCAACATTGGACTGGACGATACACCCAATCAATGAACAACTCGACGCGGAGATACTTGGAAGAGTTCTACCGACCTCAAAATGACATGTTGGCGGACATGCTGGGAGAAGAATGGCGAGGTATTTGGGATCAGGAACATCGGTCTGCAGCGCGACATACAGATCCACCCAAGAAGCCAGTTGTTGCTGAGGATGAAGGGGATGAAGAGGATGAAGGCGAGGAGGGTGAGGAGGGTGAGGAGGGTGAAGAGGGTGAGGAGGGTGAGGAAGGGGATGAAGGGAATGGGGATGAAGGGGATGATGGCGTGGAATTTTCTGTACAGTAATGACTTCTCGAGGCAGTTACTGATACACAGTATAGTATCAGTAGTCTACAGTTGTCGAGCTGGTACCAGTACCAGAATACCAGTACCAGAGTACCAGTACCAAGGTACAAAAGAGTAGAGTACAGACGCACACTACGTACACACTACCTACGTACCTCCTGCTACCGTACCGTAAGCGAGGAAACTTCTGTAATGACTTCTCGAAGCATGACTGATGAAATAATCATTGATTTAGATTCGCATTCAACTACAGTAAATATGTTTTATCATTCTTCGTAGTCTTTATTACACGCGCACGCACGTTCAACCTCAACTTAAATCGTAGAATTCTCGATGAAATGACTGTCGAAGGCAACGATTCATTTTCGCCATTCATTTAAGAAACGTTCTATCAATAAAGAGCCATCATATTTTCATTTAGGCCCAATGCCTCATTCGATTTCAAATGACCCTTCCACCAAATTGGTCGGTCATCAGTCATCGTATTGTTGAAATCTGGTTGAGGACTCTTTTCATCGATTGTAAAAGAGAAAAGAGACACAATCATCAGTTGTTGCATTCATACACTGTTGAACATGTATTGCAATAAGATGCCTCTAAGGATTCTTTCTCTAATGTTAGCGCTTCTCCCATGGGCGCCTGTGGTGGCTCTCGCCCCACCGCATCCCGAATTTTCGAAGGAGGACTGGGAGGAGCTTCACGAGATGAGACGGCTCAACAACTTTACCCACGATTTTCGGCCTTCGCACATTCCGTTATGGCACTGTCAGATGCAGACGGAGGAGCAGTGCCGCCAAGAGAACGAATCAGCCCGCATCCAAAAACACACTGGCCGAAGGCTTAATCCAAATTCAGGAGCCAACATGAAAGTTCTTGTTCTACTCGTGATATTCAAAGACGAGGTGAATGTCCCTATTCTCCCAACAGTAGAATACTTTGAGGAGCTCTTTAATGGACGCGGTAGGAGCGACATCAATCCGGCAGGCTCCCTTCGGGAATACTTGCGCTACGCCAGTCTGGGGAAGTACAATGTCGAGTTTGAGATCCGAGACTGGTTCCAGCTACCAGAGACGGAAAAGTTCTACGCCAAAGGTGTCTCGGGAAGGATAGGCAACGTGCCCATGCAGGAGATGTTTCGGCCGGCACTGGAAGCGGTCGATGAGGATATGGACCTCTTTGATTGGTTTGATTACGACACGGAGGGGATCCGAGGGCCCGGACTTGGTGACGGTACGTACATGCCCATGTTCTACACAAACAGACACACACGCTCAATCTATTATTCACTCACAGTGCATCTCAATACCCTTTCAATTGTCGTTTCACAGGAGTCTTGGATCACCTGATTGTGATACATTCTAGTTGGGGTGCCGAGCTGGGTCAACAGGGCGAGTGCGGAGCGAATAGGCAACCCGATCGCATTTGGTCGCAAGGATCGGCTGCTAATGGTGGTGATGGAATAAAGCTTGAGAAAAACAACTTTGATGTTGGTGGATATACGATTGCTTCTGGCCTTGCACAACGCGTATGTAGCATTTCACCAGCACCCTTGGGGATCGTGGCGCACGAGTATCTCCATGGCTTCAAGCTCCCAGATCTGTACGATGCCGATCTAGACGAAGATCCTGTAGCGATTGGTGGGGTTGGGTACGTAAACACGTGGGGATTAAAGACCCGTTCCAGTCGACATGCTTGAACACCGGTTGCTAATCACACAGCCTCTTCTTCTTGCTTGTTTCACAGAAACTTTGACATTATGGCGAGTCCTTACGGCTGGAATGTTAATCCAAAATTTCCAGGGCACATGGGACCAGAGTCTCGTCGAATGTCAGGCTGGTTGGACTATATTGAGCTTGTTGAGAATGGTGTCTATGCGATCCAGCCATCTGAAATGTCGAGTCAAGTCTACGTCATTCGAGAAGGGTTTCCGGAAGGCGAAAGTTTAGTCATCGAACTTCGGCAACAAATCAAATGGGACGCTGACTTTGGCGGAAGCGGTATTCTTATCTGGCACATTGATGAGTTGGCACCCAAGCAGACTTTAAGAGGCTGGCCGGGTAAGCCCGGCTGGCCAAGGGACCACTACCGTGTTGCTCTTTTGCAGGCAGATGGTTTGTATAGTCTGGAAAAAGGCGAGAATCTCGGTGACCCAGGCGACTTTTGGACGAAAGGAATGGTACTCGGACCCTCCGCTGATAAGTGGCCCAATACTATGTCGTATCAAGGTGGAACTCTCAGGTCAACAGGAATCACAATCGAGATCTTGTCCAAGTCTGGCTTCATCATGAACTTTAAAGTCACCGGCATAACAAATTCGTTTGCTCCAGCACCGCCCGAAGACGAGATGGGTGGCCTTGCACCCTCTCTACGAGGATTCGAAGGCGAAGAGACGGGAAGTGCTATCGCATGGCTGCTAGCCATGATGGGCAGTCTTGTGACGGTGGTTGGCCTCATGGTGTTTCTGCTGTAGTGGAGGGGTACCTTGCAAACCCGATAAGAGAGGAACTAGACACTCAACTGCAGCCAAAGAGCCAAGCCACGCCTCCACATCTTCGACAAATTTGGTTGGTATGCCGTTTGTTTATGCACTATTTACTTAGCGCTCTACTTTAAGGCGCTCTTCTTATAGAACGCTCTTCTCTACCGTACAACTATCTTGAACCCGTTCGAGGAAAATAATCAGTAGTAACATGAGTTCAAAAGGGTTGTTACGTTACCAGTCTCATCGTCTTCCGACACCGATTGCAAAAACAAAGCTCGAGAAGAGGGAGTCTTCGAATCCTCGTTAAATTCTACAGCAAGTACTGATTGGTGACGGCAACAAGACCAAAGACTCTAGCTACAGTAGCTTAAGCTTATGATGTCAACCGCTCGATACCAGGTACGAACAGGGGGCGGCATCAGATCAGATATCGGAAATCTTTTTTCGCGCGCGCGAGCCCCATCTCTGTCTGTCCGTGTCTTGTGACGTGTCATCGACTTGAAGTATTAAGGTTAGGACGAGGTATCGTAGTACGGAAAGCAGAGTTACGGAGGGCTCTAGGTGTGGAAGTCTCGGACCCTGTGCGAAAGCGCCCATCTCATATGCCCACTTCTTCGGCTTACAAGCGCTTTGACGGGATTGACGAGTCCTTCCATGTGGCATTGGAGAGAAGAACCGACAACAACAACAACAGAGGAGAATCGATTTGCTCCTTTTCTACAGTCTTTTTAATTGATTTTTCTGTTATAATTAATATTCAGCGCAGGGATGGTCTAGTTGGTTATGACGACTGCTTAACACGCAGTAGGTCGAGGGTTCGATTCCCTCTTCTTGTAGCAAGGGAGGCATGGTCAATGGCCTAATTTTTTATACTTTTGCTGTTTTAGAAAGGAAGTGATCGTCCTCTCTCGATCATGATTCTATTTTGGTACGGACCGGTACCAGTACCGATCAGCATGGTACCCTGTACATAGAACAGCTATGATTATGATAGAGAGGTACGGCCAGTTGACGCGAATGTGTTTCTGTTTGCAGATGTATGGCTTTTACTCTGTGTAAATAACTCTGGCTGTATGCATTGCTATCTATCGCAGGGATGGTCTAGTTGGTTATGACGACTGCTTAACACGCAGTAGGTCGAGGGTTCGACTCCCTCTTCTTGTACGCAATAAATTTTTATTTTTGGGGTAAGCTTCTTTTGCCTTGCCTTGCGACTTGAGTCTTCAGCACCAACATTAGGTGGTGGGTGGCACTCGGGTGGCACTCCGCACATCACTACCGGTACATTCTATCTATCCTTGCACTCACTAATAATACTCTCTCAAAAGTAGAAACGAAGGCCGCGACTCTGGATCCGACTTGCATGTAGGAGTGTGTGACTATTACCCTCCGAAGACGTCTCAAACGCTGATTCCGAAGCCCAAGTACGGTGTATTGTATTTTGTATCTACACGACAAGAGAGTTTGGATGCCTACCTATGCTAGCTAGTACTAGCTAGAAATGTTACAACTATAGTTACAATGTCGCTCTATTACTGAACTCTGCTACCTGAAGAAGCGTCCATATCCTTGTCACCTTCCATGTCGTCTTTCGCTTCGCGCTTTAGTTCCAGCTCCATCAACTCCTGGTTCGCCTTTTCGGCATTGAATCCCTGTGTGCCACCCTTGGTCTCGTCCAAATCTTTTTCGTGCAAAAACGGCGTTTCCATATATTCGCCAGGAGACAAGCGAAACTTCAAAACACCTCGCTCCAAATCAATCTGACAAGTATGACGCTTCATCATATCGAGTCCAAACAAAAAGGGCATTTCGTTGGCACCCTTTTGCGGGTCGTCCATGACCGTCACCGAGCATGGGAAGTGATATCCCCCAATCTCAAGTTGCACCATGTGAATACGTCCCAAAATCTTTCCCGTCCCGACACCAACCGCGGTACCTTCGAATCGCGTGTCAATGTAATCCGACAGTCCACACTGTTCAGCGATACGCTTGCTCATTATGGTGGACTGTGCACCCGAATCGCAAAAGGCCTGAATGGGATAGCCGTTGATTTTGGCGTCCACATACAGCATGAGAACTCGGCCCAAAGCTTCTGGGTACTCCTCTTTCATTTGTTGATACTGCTCGTCCACCTTGCGCTGACGCTCCTGCTTGTTGAAATATTCCGTGGCGCCGCTGTCGTTGGGGTCCTTGGACAAACGATCGGCCATGTCTTTTTCGCGGTGAAACTTTTGCGACGCTTGCGTGGCCTGTTGGATTCCGCCCTTGACCATTTCGTCTCGCCAGATTCGAACCGCATCCTCGAGCGATTGACCCTTGAGTTTTTCTGCCAAGCGCGGGCTATGATAGTTGAGCTCCTTCATTAGGTGCTCCTTTGTCAAAACGAGCGAGACAAACGCGTGTGGATGGGGATTGTAGCCCACTGTCAGAAAATGAGTGAGAGAGAGAGAGAGAGAAAGAGATAAAGTTAACAGTGAGTAGGTTACAGTGAGTAGGTTACGCGGTATTTGAGAGGTGTTGTTGGATCGTCGAGGACCCATCGCTATTAGTATAGACTTACTAGCATCGTTGAGGTGCATTCCAGGGTAGTACACTGGATCGGGTGGTTGGGTGGACACTCCTGCCACGTTGGGAGCCGCTGGCCCTCCCTGTTGTTGGAGTAAACTGCTAAAGTCCAAGCCGCCGGATGCGGGAGCCGCCACTGGAGGCGCGACAGCGGCTCGAGGCACTTGCGCCGCGACGAGATCTCCATGTTGGACTCCTGCTTGCTGTAAGGATGCGGAGGGCGCTAATCGAGTGCCATCCTTGTAGAGATGGATGTCGCCCGATAGACCAAAGAGACCTTTGGACCATTCGGATAGCTCTTGGACGGTAGTGGAGCCCGTCACGGGAAGCGATTCTGACGAGCCCGACGCAGTATCGACAAGCGTTACTGTGATACTCTCGCTCATGCTGAATAAGAAGAAAGGGAGGGTAAGAGCTTGCGCGATGAACAGCAAGCGAAGGAGCAAGGATACCAATACGACAATGTGTGTCTTTAGCCCTTACCAGGTAGCAGGTAGCCCACGATCGACGAAGAACGGCACCGAAGACCGCCATGGCCGGGTTCCGATACTTTTCGCGCCATTACTTTTCGAGTTGTAGTCGTACGAAACAGGAAACAGACCAAGTAGTAGTCCAAGTCATCAAGCTTTGACATAATCACAATGACTCGACTCATCCTACATACGTTTCTGTAATCGCAAGCCGAGCCTGTACTGTTTCCGTTCGGGTTCTCAAGCCAATAATGAATTTGGCAATGTACCGTAGTCTACCGGTACGTCGTACGCTCAAGCCGATCATCAGACCTGAAATTTCGTTCTGTTGCTACCAGTAGACTAGCGGTCGGTAGGTACCAGGTACAGTAATTCATGAGTACTTTAGTATGTATGAATGAGCACCAATCCAACACATAACACATGTATCCAAATTTTGGACGAATCTAATGTAGGATTCCTGAAGAACCCAGCATCCGTTCTTGGCGCACGCTTTACCTCCCCCATCATCCGTTCTTGGCCCCCACCCCCTACTCACAAATAATATTCGAGCCCCTTCTGTCTGAACATATCAGCACCATGAAGTTTGTTGCTGTACTTTCCCTTTTGCTCATGGCTAACTCGGCCTTTGCCTTTCGTCAGGGCTATAAGAAGCAAGATGGTCGCCGAGCTCGAGCCGTCGAGGGCCATAGTAATCTGAACCGTGACCTCAAGTCGGGAAGCAGTCCACAAGGAATGGAAAAGAAGGGCATGAAGGCCTCGTCGAAGAGAATGAAGGCCTCGTCGATGGGAATGAAAGCCTCGTCGAAGAGCATGAAGGACTCGTCGAAGGGCATGGAGGACTCGTCGAAGAGCATGAAGGCCTCGTCGAAGAGCATGAAGGCCTCGTCGAAGAGCATGAAGGACTCGTCGAAGAGCATGAAGGACTCGTCGAAGAGCATGAAGGACTCGTCGAAGAGCATGAAGGACTCGTCGAAGAGCATGAAGGCCTCGTCGAAGAGCATGAAGGCCTCGTCGAAGAGCATGAAGGCCTCGTCGAAGAGCATGAAGGCCTCGTCGAAGAGCATGAAGGCCTCGTCGAAGAGCATGAAGGCCTCGTCGAAGGGCATGAAAGCCTCGTCGAAGGGAATGATGAACGGTGGTGGCATGGAAAAGAAGAGCATGAAGGCCTCGTCGAAGGGGATGATGGAGGGCGGAAGCATGCACACCAATGGCTGCATCATCAAGAAGACCAAGAGTCTTTTTGCAGAGATTGAAGCGGGATTCTCTGAGACCGCCAGTGGATCCACTCTCATCTTTCCGATCTACGACTACGAAACGTCGGATTTGATTGGAAGCTACGTGGATCAGAACACAAACGTCTTCTTCGACGGATTTCAGGAGGACTGTGTGTTTACTGGTTCCTACAACTTTGATTTCGACGACTCTCTCGACTTTCCGTTTGCCTCGCAATTGTCGATTGCGGCAACATGCCTTGGAACCACCAACTCTATCACTGGAGGAACAGGAAGCTACGCATGTGCCACTGGATACGAAACCTTCATTGAAGGAGACGACGAGTTCTTTGTGTCCGAGCTTACCATCTGCAACACCTGCGCTTATTAAGCTGGAACCACGGACGACGAAAAGAGAACACCGATGATAAACTCTGTTCTATCTAGAGGCTTATCCTATTTGTTACATAATCTATAATTTCATTCGACTTTCAAGTATGCATTTGATCTTGCGGAGTCGATCGTCGAACAGCTCGTTCCCTCAGACGAGAGGTCGATTCAAAAGAGAGGGCTTCCCATCGGCTTATCTCAACTGGCCAAAAAGCTTGTAAAAAGGAAAAGACGAAAGCAGATGAAGAGGAGAGGCATAAATTTTGAAGCCTGACCGGTGTGACGTGCGAATTGCTTGCCTAAGTGACCCAATTTTTCAGTTCTCTTTCTCCGTTCATCTCTCCGTTGAGGATATAAAGATCAAAGGGTGACCAAATACTTAGGTGATGGAGTGTATGTATCTGACTACTTAGGGAGAACATTAAAATTTCGCCACAAAATGGGATGTCCCGTCTCCAATAGCTTCTTGTAAGCGGGTTGCACGTGTTGAGAAGCCAATATTTCGTCGACATCCTCCAATAGATCGCCATAGTAACCACGATAGTAACCCAAGTCCTCGACGAATACTTTCAGAGATCAGTAGCATGAATCTTCTAACGACTCTTTACCTATTTCTTGTGACGAGGTCAGCCCTGGCCTATCGCAATGGCGACAATCGTGCCGATGATCGACGCCTTCGAACCCGGGGTGTACTACAACCCTCCAACCGTGCTCTCAAGACAGGATCTGGTGGAGACCAGGGAATGAGTAAGAAAGGAATGAAAGGAGGTATGGCCAGCAGCAAGGGAGGCATGGCCAGCAGCAAGGGAGGAAACAAGGGAGGCAGTGGTGGCGGCTGCACGACGATCACAATCAAAGCTCCCTTTGACGAAATTGAGGCTGGACGTTTCGCAACAGCCGTCGGATTCACCTTGACCTTTCCAGTCTACGACTATGATTCAATGGAGATCATTGGCACGTACACAGACTCTGATACCGAGATATTCGTCAATGGCGAATTTGAGGATTGCACCTTTACTGGATCCTTCAACTTTGATTTTGATGACTCTCTCGACTTTCCGTTTGTCTCACAAGTGTCCGTTGCGGGAACATGTCTCGGAAATACCAACTCTATTACCGGGGGGACTGGAAGGTATGCATGTGCCTCTGGATTCGAAACATTTGTTGATGGCGGCGAGGACTTTTTTGCGTCCGAGCTTACGATTTGCAATACCTGCGCCTAGTTCTGGGAAACTGAATGTTTCAAAAGTCACACATAGATATCCCTGACCCTTGATGGTATAGAAGTCTAGCACCCCTTTAGCCCTTCTGATTCTATATTTTTCTATTTCTATGCATAGAGTGCTACGAGTACAGTAGAGACTAGCTGTGCGTACCAGTAGACTACTACGTCTACCGGTAGTCGTTGGGAGTTGCTCTTGGTTGGTTGGCTTTTGGCTCTCTGGTGAGTCGCGAGTTCTCTGGAATGAATTAATCCTGTTTTGTCGTTTTTCCGTCGGATGTCGTAATCTCGTCGGATATCTTTTCGAAGCTTTTCTCGACGAAATCGACAGCGAGCGCCACAATGACGCCAAGCTATAGTCGAACGCCCCGATTGTCTCATCGATCAGCCCACTCTAGCAAATCATGACTCCTCCAATGAGCAGCAAGAATGTTCCTGAAGCCGGCCTTCCGGTGATTCCAACCGTGACGCAGGAGTACGACTCGGAGAGAAAAACAAAGTCGCCGGCCAAGAAGCGACGACGCTCGTTGCGCAATACCAACGTAAGAACGCGCGGTCAAAGGGGATGATGCAATAAGACTCGTGCCAGCTTGGGAATATCACTCACATGATCCTCTCTCTCTCTTAATATACAGCGAATCATACTACCGGATCAAAGTTCCCTCCAGGGACGTCGCATGGATTCCTTCTTCTTTCGAAAAGGCAGCGAAGCTAACGAGACGATCCAGGTCGGCACCCTGACGCTCCAGCGAATCCATAGCAACCCGAACGTCTACGTGATCGATAACTTTCTCACAGCAACTGATTTAGGTACGTCAGACCATCCTTTCTCTTCCGAAAGCACGTGATTTGCGAGTAGAAAACACATAAGTCGCAGCAAGTCACTCTTACAACCCCGCTCCTGCCTCTTACCTGTAAACCCCTAGACTACTTGCAAAGCAAGATTGACAGTGGCAAGTTTGAAAAGTCCTTTGTGGACAAGGTTAATGCAGAGAACAGTGAAAGTACCTACGATACGCAACATCGCACCTCCACCTTTCTTTCCTTTGGCAAACGACAAGACACTCGGATCGCTGCCATGGAACAACGAGCAGCTGATTTACTAGGCTGCTGGACATCGCAGTTAGTGGAACCGTTGCAGCTCGTTCGCTATCTACCAGGCCAGTTCTTTGGCGTTCATCATGACATGGGCGACTTGGATGACGACGGTGCAGTTGCTCTTCCACCCAAGACTCCTTACAGTAAGCGTCGTCTCGTGACTATCTTTTGCTATCAAAATGAGGTCGAACAAGGAGGCGGAGGATCGACGTACTTTCCCGCCTGCGGAGACTTACGAGTGTCCCCGACGCCGGGGCGTGCCGTCTTGTTTGCCAATGTCTTAGCGAACGGTGAGCCCGACCCGCGAACGATTCATGCGGGCGAAGCCGTCAAAAAGGGAACCAAGTATGGGCTCAACATGTGGATCTGTGAAGAATAAAGAATAGTACGAGTAGGCTCGTCCGGCTTTCTCTCGTACTCGGTAGTCTAATGGAATTAGTTCCTTTGTCTTCGACTTTTCAGCTACAGTAGATAGTCCTCCGTACGGTACCAGTACCGTTCCGTGAGAGAACATAAAGTACGGTAGGTCGTACGGTAGACACCTAATTAAAGCTATCGAGCTGTGCTAACGCTGACGCTTCTCAGCGGATAGGTAGGCCTTTTGGCGCGAAAACAAAATCGATGATTGATTCATCAGTCGCTTACGTCATCGACCTCCTCCACCTCCACCGTCCACCGTGCGTCCATCGCCATCGTTTGATGTCGTCTTTAACAGTCCATTCAGCGGTTGCTGTTCTTGGTCAGCAACAAAGAAGAAGCAAAGGCAACTGTAGTACTGTATTGACAAACCAACAGCATCTATACCATATAGTATAAACCACAATGACGAAACTTGCATTACTAGTTCTACTTTGCTTGGGCTCCAGCGAAGCCTTTGTTGTGAGACCGCTTGCTTCAACAGCGCTCCACCGAAAAGCCCCAACAACGCCACTGCATCTTCTCGATCCGTCGCATGTCCTCGAGACGGCGTCGCTTGTTTTGTCAGATGCTACCGCATCAGTCGTCCCTGAAGAGGGAGGTATCGGTTACAGCAAGGCAAGTTATTACACCGTGCTAGGGCTCTATCTCTTTAGCTTTCCTGGATTGTGGTCTACCATCAAGCGTAGTACCAAGGCAAAGATCAAGCGCAAGGAGTATGTGACGGCCGGAGAAAATGCACCTGAAGGCATGGGTCTCCGCCAGCAAGCTGGTGAAATCATGGCCTGTAAGCTCACGCATTGTGTCCAATTGTCCGTCATGTGCCCAACTACTTGAGAGAGAGACTCACACCATCATAATTTTGCTTTTATCCCATTGACAGATATGAAAGCCAACAACTACGAGGTTGTGGAAGCTGGAGAAACAATCACCTTTCGCGGTCTCGTACCTCGAAGCACATCGCAGGCGTTTTTCTTGGTATTTTGCACAGCTCTCGCGATGCTTTCGTTGGCTCTGGTACTGCAAATTCAGTTCAACGACCTTGTATTGCCCGTCATTGGCAAACCCAACTGGTTCTATCTGGCGCTTTTGAGTCCGTACGCTGGAGTGTATTACTGGCAATCCGGCGATCGCGTGGACGAATGTGCGATTAAGCTGACTGCGAATGAAGACGAAACAGAGAACGACATTATTGTGCAGGGATCGGAGGAAGAAATCGAACGCATGTGGCGCACGTTGGGCTGGCAAGAAAAGGGAATGGTCAAAGTAGAGGGTCTCCTGGGTTAAATGAACGCGTAAATGAGGCATGCTACCGTACACACACTCTAGAAATGCATCTTGATGTTTTTGTTTTTACCTACTGTAGAGCCTCCTCTCTAGGAGACAAAACAAAATTTCTCGCTATGGGCAGAATTTAAGCCCGTGAATGCATAGTTAAGATAGGAGTACCCGGTACGACAGATATACTAGTAGCAGCAGCAGCTACTAGAGCACTCGATCGACGAAAGCAGCTGAGCACGGCTTGCATAAGCCTTCTTCTTCTTGAGGATTACTGGATGATGCACACTGATCGATATGTCATCTAGAGAGGGTAGAATCGGTGCATTCTTGCCGAGCTCCCGGTTTTGAGGGGTTATAATAGCCCGTTGGATACCACCGAGAACAGGGGACACCTCCTTCTCGGAGAAGAGAGCAAGGGGATGTAAATGATTCCCCACGGGTGGTGGGATTAAAATCCGTTTCGTCTCACTTGGAGATCCGATCGAAGGCCAAGATAAACTGGAAGGCCCCCCTTCCAAGACTCTATTGCTGTCCATTCGCAACCGTGCCTCATGTCCGTACGTGAACCTCGAACGAACTTCTCGCGTCGGTGGCGTCGAAAGGTGTTTTTGTTTCCTGGAGGGAGTCGAGTACAAGCTAGTTGCATGCTGTTGGTCAACTTTGGCGGTAGAGCTTCGGTCTTTGATTATCTGGAAGGCCATTTCGTCCATGGTGGAGGTGCTTTCGAAGAAACTGCCAATGTCAAACAAGAACAAAGCGCAGGCAGTGTGAGAACATGCAATTCTTCATGTTGACGTAGCTGGCTATTAGAGAAGTCTAAATCACTTACTGTTTGCGATGGGAGGGGAAAGGGCAGGGTGTGTTCGTCTCGCGGAAGGGACTTTTATGTTAGCTCTGTTCTTGTCAACCTTTTCGCGGATGGAGGGAGAAGTGAGAAAAAAAAATCAGTGCGGGGCGGCGGCGGCTACAGTACGTAGCGGTAGAGCGAGGAAGAACAGTTGAACCAATCCACGTCACAAACATCACCATCAAAATTTGACGTCACTTTGAGCGGCGTTTCTGATTGGTTAAAGCTTTGATGTTCAATACCGGTACGATTTCGGTACTTTAGAGTACTTTACTATACGTATTACAGTACCTTAGACCATGAATAAAGACTCAGTATTGATATGATCGTCCTGTAAGTACAACAGTACGACATTATGATGTATCGGGTATAATATATAGGGATAGCACGTCTAGAGCGGTTTGTACGTACATATAGAAACCAAATGGTCGTTCGACTCGTGATTTTCCCGCCATTGGCTTGCTTTGCCGCGCTCTTTGAACAAAAAATCAAAAAGCCTCATCATTAACGTGACGTCATTGAGGAAATTTGAACAACGTCATAAGCACGTCATCCAAAATAAATGCCCATCCCGCGGGAGATACCAGGTACCGTACCTGGTACCCGTAGGCAAAGGCGGCTGAGCGTTGGCATCTCTGGTGCCTACCGTACTGTAGCGCTGAGCTGTCAAGACTCCCCGATTGTCCCATCTTGGTTTGCCAAAGCGTACCCTTGTCTGTTCTGGAGTGCGACTCCGTCTCCTAACTCATTCTCCGACGTGGTCACCTGGGACTCAGCGAGGAAGAGATTCCATACGCAGGAGGAGTGGACTGGCCAATAGATGAAAATTACTATGAGAGTTAAGAAGTCTATTGCTAGACCCACTCCCCACAGACAATCTCCCCACACGGTAGCAGTACGCCAACCTCCCTTTGCCGAGTCCTTGTAGTTGTCGCCGTACATTACTGTACCAGGTTAGTAGCTTTGCCGCGCTCTTCGAACAAAAAATCAGAAAGCGTCATCTTTAATATGACGTCATTGAGTAGATTTTATAAACGTCGGATGATACAAAATCAATGCCAATTCCCAGTAGTCCAGTAGTCTAGTTCCACGCTACCGTACTACATACAAAATGGCCCAACACCCAAGAACCTTGGTCCCAGGGAAAAGTAAAGAGAGCAATCTCTTGGCAGTAGATTGAAGAAGATGAAGTCTACAATCCCTACTTTTCAACTCGGAAGCCTCGACTGTAGTCTCGCGTTAGAAAGAGAGCTGTAGTACTACTACTGTTGCTAGCTACTAGCTGGTAACTAACTACGTACTCGTAAGCAACTAACCCACGATACTCATAGCTCTGGCAGACTACAGCGCAAAGACCGCTCGGGATTGATATTCCTGGTTGATGGAATAGAATAACCACATATAAAGATCTAGATTAGTGAAAGCTACTTCTCTGCATCCTGACACTACTAGCTCAGCCAATACAAAGCTGTCAAAATCTTCTACTAGAGAGTAGCTGTACCTACGGATGAAGCGGTTTTTCATGCACGGAGTCTACACTTACGTGTAACGAACGTATCTAGTCATATCTTTACTACTGTTCCTCCGAACCTGACAGATCTGCGGGTTCGTCAAGGACTCGTTCCATCATCTCCTCATAAACGCCCATGGATCCCCATTCTCCAGACTTTAGCGGCTGGTCTGGGTCGCAGGCTTGTGAGATTTGATGGACGGTGTATTCTAGCATAGAAAGCGCCAGCTTCCAGTCACCGGCTGGAACGCTCTCCGTCAACAAGCCCGCCGGTCGCACTACATCGAGACAGCGACCCAAGGACAATAGGGCGCTCTCCATAATGACATCAAGCGGCTTCTCATCCCCCGATAGTAGCTGATGAACGGCCTGCAAAGACGCTTGGTGGCTGTACAGCCCTTCCATATCCGTCACGAGGATTCGACGGGCGGCCACCAGCACACGGTAATTATCGCGTTGAAAGAACTCTTGATCGTCAACGACACCACGAAGATTAAGTAACACTGGCACCAACTCTTGGACTGTCTGGTATGCCTTACCACAAAAGATGAGAGCAGGATCGGAGCTCGCGATGCGGTGCGTGGTGGCGTAGAGATAACTCCAGCTGCTTTCGACCCGACCATCCAAGTTCTCCAAGGCTTCCAACTTGCTCTGGCCCGGAGATCGAAGGTGAATGGCGTGAAGCTGGCACAAGTGGTATTCAGATGAAACGAATGAAAAATGAATTTGAAGCTTACTGGGTCTCTTGATCGGTCCCGACATGTAGTCAAACGCAGGTGCTATCGTGTACTCGTTCTGGATCGCTTCCCTCCACCCAGGTACATAAGCTTGTTGGATTTGGTGCACCAGATTCTGAAGTGCACCTTGTCGAATATATGTGCGTTCGAGGTGAAACGAGATATTGTCTAGGCATACTTGTTGGCTGGTACACAAGTGTCGAAAGAAAAGATAACCAGCGTCCGCACCGGCTAAATAGCCATCAGATGCAAAACCACCGACAAATGCTACCACGTCGGGTCGGTAGTCTTCTGTCTGCATCGCATTCACTAGTCTTCGCATTCGATTCGCGTATTCCATCGTTACCTGGTCCTGTATCAAAGGCTTGGCCAAGACGATGGCAACGTGTCGCTTGTTCTTGACAGAGACAGCAGGGGGTTGTTGCTTGAAGTTATGGCTCATGACAGCACTCATGGAGTCTCCGGCGGGTCGGAGGGCACTGTAGGAGTCTGCAACTAGATTCTTTCTCTTTTCCACAAAATCCAGCTGTTGGTCGATTGCTTTCGTTAGTTGGCTAAGGTTCCCCAGCGGTTTCTTTCGATCGTCTTGTCCGTCGTCATCCGTAAAGCCTTTGGATGGTCCGCGCTTCTCTTTCGCTTCAGCTGCTACTCGCGCACGAGCAGCAGCTCTTGAGAGTCTTGAGACGACGCTATCCGTGGGATACTGCTTGGATGGACTTTGGTCGCCCTTCCCATTCTTTGGACCTTTGTCTCCCTTTAGGTCAGACGAAGACGTCGTGAGACGTCGGGTCGAAACGATTGGCCCATTTCTTTCCGAATCTTTAGTAGCTACTGGAGTCATCCGCCTCGGCCCCGATAAGAGACATATACACGGGAACACTAGTAATAGCCATATAACAACATGGAGGACCTTAGATCGCGAGGGGATACGTCGCAATCCCATGGTGAAACGAACAGCGAATACAGTAGTCTGGTGTTGAAGACTCAGATCTACCTCTGAGATCTCGAGTGATGTGAGGGCGCGCGGCGCGAGAGTGAGTGAGTCGTCAGTTTTTCTTTTATGCTCTTTCAGTACCAGTTCGTACAGTGACGGAATACCAGACCTTCCACCTAACAAAATGCTACACCAACATGAATTGGTACTGCCCCAAAGCGCCGGATTACTACAACTTGCGGTCATGTTCATTCGAAGTAGAAGGATTCCTGTATCTAAGGGCTGTTCAATAGCTAATCAACTCAGGTATACGTGGCACGCCGACCAGTATTCCCGACAGTCTGTATTCTACTGTAGCTGTAGAATAACCTGTAAAGTACATATGAAAGAATGACGATCGATCACTTCTGGGACTCTATAGTCACGATCGGCAACTTGCCGATAAGAAAGAGCGGAGCAATGACGAGCATCCTCCGAGATGCGATGAAAGGGATGAATGATCACCATGATGAATCGTAATAAGCGTAAAAGAGCAATAAGTTGAATAGCAACAGTAAACAAAATAAGTGAGCTTTTAGATTACGATCTACGATCCCGGCGCTTGGCTATTCTAGCCAAGTGTACAGCATTCTACAGGGAATTGAACCGTGGAGGAACGATGGTTATGGACCGTGGAAACTACACCAATTGACGAGTCCAATGCGAATGAAACCGTGCTAGAACGGGCGAACCGTTCCTTGGACACGGTATCCGTTTCAGCAACGTTAGAGACAACATGACTAACTTACGGGACTCCATTAGGATAGGATTCCCGACACCCCTCTTCGATTTAGCCATGGGACCAGCCGCAGCGGGAGCTTCGCGGGTCTGGGCAACAATCGAACCTTCTACAATTACAGGAGTTTCAATGAGAGAGAGCTTGTAAGTTGCTCCCGAAGCAGGAACATTCTAGGTGCCAAGGCCGGCGAGCTGGTATTTGTTGCCGTCAATATGAAGTAGTTGAATATGTCCGGCTTGACGAGCTTGCCAAATGTAATACCATCGGCGTGCAATGTGTCGAGACATACTGGTGGTAGTGCGTTGATTCCGAGTAGCAGCCATACCGGACGAACTGTTGGTGAACATGGGAACAGTGAAAGGACGATCTTGATCACCGTAAAGGAGATCGCAATAAATCATGGCGGTTTGTCTGGACGCCATGGCGGCAACCGTCATTGTGTTGGTTTCGTTTCAGACTCGCACGAAGACGCTGCAATGGGATTTGGAACAAAGGAGGAGAAGTTGATCAATCCAACTTGAAGGAGACCAACATGACAACCGGTGGAACGGGCAGCATCACAATCACCAAAAGAGGAATCACAAAACCAAATAAAGCAGGGGTCAACTGTAGTGTGACCAGCTTCTTGGAGCATTTTGGCGATGGGCGACTTGGAGACATCGCGGTAATAAGTCAAAGCCTGTGGTGAGTGACAACGGAGGTGATGCAATAAATGCAGAAGAGCTTGGAAGTGAATGCGGCCCGGGAGATGCATGTGCTTGCATGCTTTGCGAATCGCAAAGAGCTCTTCGTAGGCAGTATTGCTGAGAAAATTCAAGGAGCCGACGGCTTCAATAAATCGAAATCTGTACTCGGTCTCAAGAGACACGACGTCGGACAGAGCTTTAGACGAATTGGTTTTGGTCCAAACCATGTTAGTCGGCAACGGACTGGCAAATTTGCGGAGATCGGTTAGGGAAGGCGTGGTCGAGGCCTGAATGAACCAATCAGCATGTGGCTTCCATTCGATCTCGAAGCGGTTGGAAAGGGCTTTCTGAAACTTGTTCTTGAAAATGGCATCGGTCGAAGAGATCAAGAAATCGTCCGAATATTGGAGAACTAAAAGAATACCGCCCCCTGGGATGGACATGCGCCAAATGGCCGGCATTGGAGATGGCCGCATCCCAAAGTCAATGAGGAACTCTTCTTGTTCTTCGTAAAGAAACTTGCCGCT
>Ga0307978_1001287_pt1 | contig 19087 bp, 22 predicted proteins | sample OrgLakmetage1056_FD_203151 | JGI IMG/M metagenome (GOLD analysis project Ga0307978, IMG submission 203151) | Saline water microbial communities from Organic Lake, Antarctica - #1056 | ecosystem: Environmental > Aquatic > Non-marine Saline and Alkaline > Saline | place: Antarctica: Organic Lake...
CCACATCTTGCGGCAACCCACGCGGTAGGTCCCCATTGAGAAACGTGAGAGATCGACAAAGGGCGTCCGTGCTGAGCTCCGCCAGGTTCTTGGGAGAGCGCTTGCCGTCGCCTTCATTGGTGTAGTTATCTTCGGTGGGGTAAAGACGGGCAATCGACATGTCTGGAATCTGCAAAGAGAGAGTGCACATACGAGGTCAACTCAGGTTTTGGGGTTGCGATGAAACGGAAAAGCATTAAAAACGTTTGCAGTAGGAGCAGAAACGGGGATTAACTTACTGCACCGACGACCGAATGCCTCAACCTGGTGCCATTGTAACGAGATTCATCACCACTCGCCATTGGGTCCTATAAAGTAGGATAAAAGGCAGTTAAGTATAAGCAGGACTTATTTGCTTAAAGGTATCTTGAGACGCGCGTGTTTCTATTAGGAGAAACGTCGTGGTCGACTTACCTCTGCAGATGATCGACTGTGACGCCCACGATAGGACGATTCTGGTTGCCTTTGCATGGAACAAGCACTTCCCATTCTATTCATTCCGCAAGACCTTGGTACAAAGGTACGATAGAGAGAATGATGAAAGGGCGACAAGCGCACTTGGCTTGATGGTTCCTCCCGCGTATTTGGTATTTGTTCTGCGAACAGATCGCGAACCAGAACAAGTAGTGAGGCAGATGCCGCGCGCGCCACGCAACTTGAAGCCACAAATCGCGCAAAAAATATCAATGCTGTGATGGGCACGGACAGCCAGGAACAGATATACAGAGGATAGATAGAGGAGCTTCGTTCATCTTGCATCTCTCTCCTACTTATGTACCTCTTAGTACTGGCTCGCAGAGAAGCGAATGAGTTGCATAGACACTCAAGACCCAAAAACAACATCAGTAAGTCGACAGTAGAGATTGTGGCGTAGTTTACTCAGAAATAAGAGAAGCCAGATCTACAACCATGGGTTCAATCTCCTCCAAATCAAGTGCTACGCCTGCTTCTCCGGCAGAAATCAAAGCCATGTTACAAAAAGAGAAAGAAATTGTAAACAGACTAGATGCAGCAGAGCACAGGCAGGCTGTCGAACTGGAATCACAAGCAGCCATTCAAGGAGATCCCAATGTAGTTTATTGCAAACCGCTGGGAGAGGCCTATCAACGATGCCTGAAAAATAAGGTCCCCGAATGTCAACAAGAACTGTTGGACTTGCAGGCATGTGGTGTAGTCTGGGGCGCATCTGTTCAATTGGCTTGCGCGAACGAACTTCACAAAGCTCGAGCCGAGCTCCCTGACATGGCAGCATTTGAAAAGGAGCTCAAGTCATATACGCAGTGTGTAGCACGTCGATCGGCTCATGATGACAACAAGATATTCCCAATGCCCTTAATCGAGAGAGGTTCGGAGTATGGTGTATTGTCAGCCTTTCTCGACGCACGGCATACATTGTTGCCGCCTCAACCCCATTTAGCGCAACCTGACTTTGACGTTATTCTCACCGATCTGCTGCAACAAGACCCGCGCAAGCCACATGAAAATCAGTGAGAAGCCCAACTTCCAGCCAGTGCCCATGACCACCATGACGATGTCACCCACTACCCAACACCCACTTTACAACGTCGACCTACCACGCTGCAATTGATTCACGTTCATGCTTGCTTGCTTGATTATAAATTTATCTTAAACGTCAACGTAGCTCAATCGATAATCGACTGAGCACACATTAACGCTCCTATATTCTTACCGTATGTGTTATGTTGTAACAAGGGACACTGTTAGCCTGGACCGTACTGACCAGGACCACCAAACCTTGGATTCGGAGGACCCGGTGCCCCTCGTCCGTATCCAACGCCACCTCCACCGCGGCCACCAAAGCCTCCTCCTGGTGGACCACCACGCCCGCCACCAAAGCCTCCTCCTGGCGGACCACCACGGCCACCACTAAAGCCTCCTCCTGGCGGACCACCACGGCCAAAGCTTCCACCACCGCCAGGACCGCCACTTCCTCTATCAAAGCCGCCAGCTCCCCCGCGACCACCAAATCCTCCCCTTCGTCGTTCCGTAGCTTTACGAAGAATAGCAGCAGCCTGGCCAACAGCTTGCCCGACACCTTCTGGTGGGGCTCCTCCGTATTTTCGCCAATGCTTGATTCTGTGAATAGTGTCGAATCAAGACCCGAACAAGAAATGTTAGCGTTCGTCATCGGGGGAACTCACAATCTGCGAGGGTAAAACATGACACACGGCACTCACCTCAAGTCCCAAGAGGCGGCGTCCTAGTTATACAGAGCAGCGAAACGATTCATCTCCAGTCTTACATATAACTACACAAAACAACAACTTACCGTTTGAACATTGGAGCATGCTTGAGCATGTCCGGCAACACAATGAATACGATTTCCGATCCACGTAGGTACAATTGCTTCGTCTTTCGCTTGACTCCATCTGGACCCAGTATGACCACGTTCTTGAGATAAATGTTCATTTGATCTTCTGCCTCAAAGATCATTCCTCTAATGAGTTCTCCCTTCTTGGTCTCGATCTCAATAACGGCACCTTCGGCATCGTGCAGCAACACAATGGGGATACCGACGCGATTGTTTCCGACGACGGACATGGGGTGAATGAATCAATCAATCGACAATCTATCGGTTCAGAAAAGGAAAGAAGGTCAACGCGTGTGTGTGTTTGTGTGTGAGTTGATTAGCTTCATTGTTACATCCTCCGCTGACATCTTGCATGCCAAAATTAACAACAAAGCCAGAGCAACAAAGACCATTGTCAACATTTTCAATTGTGCCGTTTCCAGAAAATGTCGAGAAAACCATTGAAACGGACGGACGGAAACGAAAATGAAACTTTACCTGTCGTCCGTTGTTGTGGGCAAGACCAAGGAGTTGCTTTCCAACCTCCACAAGGACAGACTAGTCAGTCTACTGTTGCTTATTGTTGTGGTGTTCCGCAAGAAGAAAGATGGGATCGTCTGAACGATGCAAGAGGGTTGTCGTTGTGCGGTGCCCAGGCTGAAAAAAAATCGAACGATCGGCGGCGGGGCCGCGAACCGATAACTTTGACGCCAAAGTGGAAAGGGGTAAATCTGAATTCCTCATGCCGACTAGCCTCTCTAGGGTCTAGGGTCTATGTTTTATGTAGTAGGGTATGGGTCTACTAGAGTAGACTAGTCTACTCGTATTCATAGCTACCGGTAGGCCTGGTCTACCAGCTGTCTAGCAGCGTGGTATTTCGCTACTCTAACTAACCAACACTTGTTCAACACAAATTGCTATTATGCACGAGTTTATATGGATTCGCAATGAGAATGCTTGAAAAGGCTTTCAAGTGAACCAGCGCTTGTCCACTTTAAAAGAAGGAAAGAACCAGCACTCTTCAAGAACGCTCTCTCTATCGACAGAGCTCACGGCAGCAGACTCGACATCGATTGACCTAGGAACGCAGCCATCTTTTCGTTGTTCACGCGGATCTTCCAGGCCACCATCACAGCATGACATCCCGCCCATTCCAGTCGAGGATATATCGTCACTCTGAGGGCTCCAAGAGCCGCTTATTTCTTTCGGTATCTCTTCCGAGGAGGACAGTGTCTCAAATGTCTGCGTGTCTTTTGCCTTCATAAAAGCCACGCTTTTCGAAGCAAAATCAGTCAGAGCGTCAATGATTCGACTATCTGCTTGATTTTTTCGTGCCAAGTCCAAGGGTGTTCACCTCGACAGTCTCGGATCACCGAAGCCATGGGATTGGCTAATAGCAACACGAAGACCACGTTGGCCATGTTGTCGACTTGCCTCTGGTTCCTGTTGCGAGTGACAGGATCGCAAGCAGCGTGGAGCGGGAGTTGACCTTCAGCGTCTCTGGAGAAGACAGGCATTATATCACTAACACCACAGAGCAAAAGGCGAACTACGGAAACATCGCAGCCATTGGCAGCAGCGATATGGAGGGCAGTCTTTCCATTGGCATCCTCGACCTCTTCGGGAACATCATTGCTCGTCGCTATGATAAGCTTTGAGATTAAAACGCGTACAACATCAGCCGATGGTTGGTATCTCAAGATCGTATGCAAAGGAGTTTCTTCTTTCGCAGCAGAGTGTAGCCATTGTTGTTCCGTATCAACGTCGTAGTCTTTGAGTAGAACGGCTTTCATTTCGCTGTATCTTCCCTGTCTCGCCAGCTGGACGCATCGGATACGGCGTTTCCTCTGTCGAAAGATGCTGAAGAACACCATGATCAAAAGTAAGCGTCAATGGTCGAGCCTTCACGCTATACTCACTATTCACACGACGGACTCTCATCTTTTCGCACGACTGACTAAACTACGAGCTACGATGAATTACGACACTTCCACTTCACAATGTCGCTCGATTACGCGGGCAAAATGCGACCGACCTGTCCGCTGCCCGGTCGTCTAGCACAGACATACCGTACGACTAGTATTAGGAGAAAACGAAAGGTCTTGCTCTAATCATATCAATTGCTACTAGACTAGCTAGTAGAGACATCTCCCATTATCAAAGCTACGTCTATCCGTACAGAATAAATTTCAAGCAAGCAGACATTTAATTCAAAGGTGTAACATCATTTCTAAAATATTTCGATAAAAAGAGGCGAGACAATATCTCACTTTGACAGCCCGATAGCGATGGTCTCTGGAACAAGATGACACTGGCGCCGTCGTTCGGCACGCAAGCGTCTCTTGCGATGACGAGGTTTCTCATCCTGCCCAATCGAGGAGAGGTCGTCATCTTCATGTCCAGAGAAGCCACTAATCTCCGTCGGTACATCTTCCCATGATGTTGTTGGCGCAATCTGACATTGCGCACTTGCCGAGCGCTGTTCTGAACACCCACTAAGAGCATTAGTGATTCTTTGGTCAGCTTGGTTTCTCCGCGCCAAGTAAAAAGGGGTGTAGCCGTACCAGTCTCGAATTTCCGAAGCCTTGGGATAGGCTGAAAGCAACAGATATACTACGACAAGCACATTGTCGACTTCTTTCATGTTTCGTTCTCGGCTCTTTCGTCGAGACAAGCCAACGAGGCCAGCATTAATACAAGCCAAGTGAAGGGGAAGCCGACCGTCGGAGTCTTTCGTAACTGCAGGCATTACGACACCGACGCCGTCGAGCAATAGACGGATTACGGAAGCATCACACCCAAAGGCAACAGCGACGTGAAGGGCTTTCCATTCATATCCTTAACCTCTTCCGGGACTTGGTTCTTTGTGCACTTTATAAGCTTTGAGATGAGAAGCTGTACAACCTCAGCGGGTGGTTGATACTTCAAGATGGTATGCAGAGCAATTTCTCCATTGGAAGCAACCGAACTCAACCAAATGTCCGCCTGGAGGGAGTTTCCCAGAAGAATCGCTTTGATTTCAAGATAGTGCCCTTTTCTGGCCAGTTTGATAAAACATGGGGAGCGCTCGGAGCTTCGGAAGACATCTATGGTCGCCATGGTTGAGCAAAGCACAGGGGGTGTGAACATGAAATGGTGGATCATTAGCTTAAAACTCGCTCACTGATTGTCTGATGGCTGATTGTGCTTGTTCCTGTTTCGAAAGTACTGCTGTACCGCATCCTCGCACCCAGAACGAAATCGAAGAACTAAGAACAGCCTTAGAATCTTGGACGGGCTTGGAAGTACGTACAGCGTGCGTAGCAGTAAGATTGCTGCAATGTTTTACGGTTTACGGAGTATTATGGATAGTGAAAGAGTCATAATGAAATCTCTCGAGGTTGTTCGTTGTTCGTTCTGTACTACAGTACAGTACTGTACATTCCACAGTAGGTCGTATACTATATTACATCATAGACATTGTCGTGCATTATGATGTGAGATGTTGTGACATCTGAATCTAACATCTGTCATCATCATCTGCGCCGATGTACGACGTACGTACACTATATATCTACGTACGATTGACTGACTCGTGCTTTGGCCGGTCCCTGGCACATACAGTACGCACAGTACGGTCCCGGTAGACTACCACCTGGTGTGTACCTGTACCGTAGCGATACTTAGCAAGCAACAGGGGATACCAGATAATCAACAGTAGGAACTCTTGCCAGCCTCTCAAGCTATCTAGATATCTATCTATCTAATCTCTATCTAGCGGTAGACTAGATGGCTGTGCTCCACGGCGCACGGCGTTTTGATTGGCTAATTCTCCTTCCTCCTCCCTCCTTATTCTGCACGGTACTACAGTAATTCTGGGTCTAGTCTAGTCTAGTCTTCCCGCCCGCCTGCCGCCAAGCCAATGGCCGGCCCGGGGCCCGGGTCATTGGAATTGGAATGGATCGGATTGGGCCATTGCTCATCGGTCATCGGTCATTAGTCATCGGAAAAGGTTGCCATTATTACTGTACGATTTAAGATTAAAGTAATATCAATTTCAGTACATATTGTAAATCGATCAGTACCAGTATGATACACAGCGCAGTAGTGTGTCAGAATCTCATCAGGAGTGAATGACATGACAATGACGCTCCAGATCCAGCTCCTGCTGGCATATGTACAGTGTGTCCAGATCCAGAGTCCAGAGCTGAACAGTCTAAAACCTTACATATAGAATATTAAAAAGAGCGAGCCTCGCCTTCTTTTCAAAGAACAACAAAAGTATTTTGGACCATTCTTCGATCCTGCTTCTTCAAGATGACTCTTTGCAAAAGCCAATTTACTTATTCCAATAAATGTTTGGTTTGCCCATTATGACCAGGTGGATGACTTTTCCCTTCTTCGTGGCTTCAGCCTCCTCATACAAACCACATAATTTCACTTTCTCGTCCTCTCTGAAAGCAACTACAGCTCCAACAAGAACGACCATGGTCCAGGAACTCAGCTACAATGTCATTTCTCATGTTATCGAGAGTTGGGAGCAGCTCAGACGCATTAAGAACTACGAGGAAGTTGCTGGAGTTATTCTCTTTCAACGGTGAGTCCTTCTTCTTGCTTGTGCTGGACAAATGGCTGACAGGACCCAACATTGACACCGTGCGCAAATAACTCATACTCACTCTTGAATCTCTTGCGTAGTCTCTTCGAAAAGTGTCCTCAGGCCAAGGTTCTCTTTGGATTTCCTATTGATATTGATCCCAGCTCGCCCGAGCTTCTCAACAGCAAGCGCTTCATCATGCACGCCGCTTACCTCGTGCAGATGCTCGACACTGCTTTGAACATGCTGGGTCCTGATATCGAGTTGCTTACCGAGATTATGCTCGAGCTCGGAATGAAGCACGTGCGTTATGGTGTCAAGCCAGAAATGTTCCCCATCATGGGAGAGTGCTTGGTGCACACACTCGAGAGCACATTGAAGGCAGACTTTACGGATAATGTCAGAAAGGCTTGGTTGGAGGTCTACCAAGCGCTCTCACAGGACATGATCCGTGCTCAGGTCCAGCACAAGAATCGTGGGAGCAAGAAATAAGGTGCACCAGAGAGCGAGTGCCAGCGAGGCAGAGAAATCAGGGAGCGAGCGATTTTGAAAGGAACAGGCAGCAGGCAGGAGCCCGATGAAGGCTTACTTCAGCAAAGGGTATTATATCTATATATTACTATCACATCTATTCTAAACATTATGATGTGAATTCGCATGACTCTCATATTACAGTACGGTACGGTACGGCACTAGCCTCTCGAGTAAGTACTTGTACTACCTAGGGACATGATCGCGTTTGTGTTTCTATCGTAACCCGATCCCTGATGCTGAGTCAGTCACAATCACAAGATGACGATGGAGGATGGAGGAGGGCGGGAGGCGCGAGATGCGATGGAGGACCGCGAAAGACGCATCTACTTCGACATTACCGGAGAAGCTCCCTCTGTCATAAGCTGCTCAGTCCTTCCTCACGTTTCGACTAGACCCGATAAACGGTTGTATCAAATTAGAATGAATCGAACGAGTGTTGTTATCAGGCATTCGCTGGTTCATGCGATGACTTGTCGCGGAAACGTTCGAGCCTTTGCATCCGACGCATCGTCAGCCTATGCCGGTAAGGAGTGGAGAAAGAAGCAGCTACAAAAGCTGGAAAAGAAGTTCCAAACTTCAGACCCGTTGACAATTGAAAGCGAAGAGGATCTACAGCCCATGTGGAAGAGTATGGAGAGCCGCGTCAAGAATCGTCGACCCCGAACCGCGGAAGAACTCGGAGGTAGAACGGGGCGTACCAATATCAAACGAACAGACGAGGAACTGTGGTTACAAGAAGGGCTATACGACAATATGAGACAGGAGAAGATGGACGACGTTGCTGAGGAAAAAACGGACAAGCCAAACTAAAGTTAATTAGGATACTCCTAGATTTTGGATTGTACATCTTGCTTCTCGTACATATTTCGTTCACACCCTATTAGATCTGGAAGAGACCCGTGGCTCCATGTTTTGTCATTGATTTTTCACTGTGACGTCTGCTTCTTTGTCGCGTTCAAGAGATCCGTTACCTGTTGGTGTTTTGCAACCAGACGGGCTTGAGTCTGCTTGGCAATCGCTCGGTCGACATTGGAGATGCTTTGACGAATCGCTACGAATCCAGTATCCTCTAGATCCGTCCCCAACTTCCCATGGATGTCTCTGGCTGTTGTATAGGCTTCCCATGCGTCTGAAAAGTCTCCTTTTGCCTCGCGAACCATTCCAATGTTGAAAAGCGTGTTGGCAATATCAGCATGAAGCGGTCTATTGATCTTTCGGTAAATTCCAAGAGCACTTGTGAAGGATGTCATGGCAGCTTCAGAGTTACCAGACTGTAAATGCACAAAACCAACAAGCTCAAGGGTTTGAGCCACATACTCATGATGGGTTCCGTATACTTCGCGATTCATGCGGTAGGCCTGGGAGAGGATTGTCAACGCTTGTTCCCATTGCTGCTGCTGAATCTCCAGCCGCCCAATGTTGAAGAGGGCATTAGCAACATCAAGGCGTTTTCCACGCTTCTTTCGAAGATCATTCAAGGCCTCTCGATAATAGGTCAAGCTCTGTTCGAAGTCGCCACGAAGGTTGGCGCAGTTTCCAAGGTTGGTTAGCGTGTCCGCCACAATCAGAGTGGGCTGAAGACGCTTCTTTATCTCGAGAGAGGACTGGAGTGCTTTCTCAGCTTCGCCAAAGTCTCCTTGTTGCAAGTAGGTAGCACCAATATTGCTCAGCGTTAGAGCAGTACTAAGATCGTCATCACCGAGACTGACGAGCTGATTTTCAAAATCCTCCATGGCCTTGTCGTAATCGCCATTTGCGTAATAATCCACGCCACTCTCGATCAAGCTAAATCTAGACGAAGTTGTCGATTCTTCGCAGCGCTTCTCAACTAAGGGAGTAGGCTGATGCCTGATGGGATCCTTGACGGAAAAACTATCCAGAGGACGATGGTACACCTTTTGCGGCTGTCGATGGAGGATGGGGGCCTCATACATCTCCACACGACGAGATACCAGTCCACGCTTTTCCTCGCTTTTGCTGCCTTCCGGCTCCATTGCGTGCACCATCTTGAATACGTGAAAGTACACGACTGCTTCTTGTTGTACTACAACAAGAGCAAATGTGTATTATGTGCGGGAAATGAAGCAAAAAGTGTCGCCAAAAACAGATTACATAGAGACCTTTGATTCCGTTGAGTCTCCGTTTCAACAAAACACCCGGAGTACCACAGCGGTTGAAGGGGAAAATAAGAGGCGACGATGGCACCGCGCACCGCGCCGCCAGACACTCCTGCAGATCTCCAGAATGTAGTAGTCTACGGTCTACGGTACCAGCCATACCAATTCTGATGAAGCCGGTGGAGGGAACTGGATAAGACTCACTCGTTCGCGCGTCTCTCTGATCGAAAAAAATCGAGGGATATTGTCGAACATGCATCGGCCATCGGGTCATCCATCACAAGACGAAGTGATATCACAAGAAGTTACAAAAGGCAGGTACGTTCGTTTCGTAATCCTCGAATATCCAAGGAAACATGTTCGTTCGTCTAGATAGCAACTACTAATTTCCAGTTTTTTGCTTGGAACGACTCTTATTGCGCAAGCTGTTTCCGATATCGAATGCAGATGTCCTAAGATTTGCCTGGTCCGAGAAAGACACATCGAGAACTGGACAGTTACGGGGCATACAACTTTACTTTGTCAAGTATTATGGTCGTACTCATGCGTCTATACATTCTTCCACAGAGAATTGAGGGTCTTTGCTACTTTACCGTGTACCGTGTGTTCGAAGGGTAAAGATGGGCGTCCAATGATATAAAACGGCGTGCATTGTACGCATTACATTGAGATTACTACTTGGACGCAATGGGATAGACTGAGACCTCCAAGTCATCATACCCTATGGTTTACATGCTCTCGCCAGCTATCCCCGTCCACTTCAGCCAGTATAGCTATTGGCACTATCCCTGACGCTTGACTTTCTGGCTTGCGCCTTGACCAGCTCCACCCTTGTAAACGCTGCCGTCCCGATAGCCAAGCCTTTTCATCCACTGCACTCTCTGCAGATTAAACAAAGAGTAGCCATAAGTGTTAACATTTTGAAGTACGCCTTTAGGTCTCATAGTTCGACGTAGCTATGAGCTATCATACTGTCTGTTCGACGACGTACCTGCAGGTTGTACCAGCGGCGAATTCGGACAGGAGTATTCCCTTGCCCGTAGGCAGCCCAGCGCACACACAGAAGCACAATAATGACCACCAGAGGAAGCCAGGAGCCGCCCGAGCCTCCCTCCGTTTCTTCTGGATTGCTCGCCATCTTTCGAGATGCTTTACTGGATATTGCTGTTGCTGCCAGTAGGTTCCCAATCTTCGAACAGATCCCTCTCACTTGCGCGTAATATTACTCAAAGGTCTCTAGGGTTGCGGTCAGGGTTGGAGGTTGAAGAGAGTGAGGCGAACGATACTGTAGACGACATCGAACGGCAGCGACCGACCATCGACCATCCTGCCAGAAATATAGACGCAGAAACGAAATTTTTGCGCAATTTTGCGCGCGAAGGTGGGCGACGGGTCCTGCCTCACGCTCCGCCACGACCAATCATAGATAAAATGCACCGATGGTACTGTGGGCTATGTACGGTAGGAGTAGGACATTGGCAAGTAAGAACGCACAAGCAACTCAAACGTGGGAGGCTCTAGTTTAACTGGGGGCATCGCATCACTCTACTACTAGCTACCGGTAGCTCCGCTTAGCTCTTAGTGGATTCCAAGCATATCGATAAGTGCTTGAATGCGACCACCTCGGCGACGCGGGGCTTTCTCTGCTCGCGACCCCTGCGTCTGAGAAAGTGACGTCGTGGTATCAGTAGATGATGATAGAGCTGGAGCCAAAGCTGCACGTTTACAGACAAGAGATGTAACTGGAGTTGGAGATTCAATCGCAATATGAAACGGAGTTGGAGCTTTAGAAACGGCTTCCTCCACCATTTCCACTAGGGACTCAACCTCAGGTACTTCCTCCTGCATTTCTTTTGGCAGTGTCTTTCCTGTCACGGCTTTAATTTTGACAAAAATAGTTGATGGCAAGTCAAAGTCGGATTCGTCGTCTTCAAATTCTGACCGGTGGAAATCAGATATATCTGACATGTAGTCGACACTCAAGTTGGTGGGGTGGGTCGATGCCCGAAAGCTCATCATCTTGTTCGCCAAAATAGGATGATCTTTCTTCTTATCAACAATGTCCATACTACGCTGGGATTGTGTACGCTTGAACTCATTGTTCAGTGCTTTGTTGCCTACAATCGGATGTACTTTCTTCTTGTCAACAAGATTGATCCTTCGTTGAGACTGTATCCTCTTCATCTCGGTGTGGAGAATGCGTTGCGACTGCTCTTTCTTGAACTCGGTAAGAGTCATAACAGCACCACCAACACGTTGGAGGCTCCTATCACAACTTCCTGTCTTTCTTGGTCGACGACGGCGGTTGCGGTCTTGCGATTCATTTCCATTCGACGCGGCACGAGTGTCACAGCCAAGGAAACTCTCGCTACTTTTCGATCTCCATAGCGGACGACGACGGCTAGGAGCCTCTTTACCATTGGAACTCAATTCTTCCGAGCCCTGTAACGTAGCTTGCTTGAGCTCGCGTTGCATGCGCCCAAGAATTCCATCGCCATCGCTTGATGTTCTCATTGGAGCCCAAGGTTTCTTGGACATATCTGTCACCGGCGAGACACCCGCATCAAACGCAACGGATGTCGAACTCGCCGATGCACGCAGTAGCTCCATACCATCACAGCTCGGCCGCCGGTGGAAGATGCTCGCTTTCCTTGACTGTCTCGCTGGAGACAGAACCAGTTGCTCGTCCGGAACTAGATTGTGTTTCTGAGTCTCTTCATCGTATACAATCTTTAAGGATCCTCCCAGATCTCTATCTCCTCGTTGTCTCTGCTTTTTCGTTCGAGGCCGCCTTGGGAAGTCAAACAGTACATCTCCTTCTCTATCTTCTTCGATTCGCGCTATTGTAGTGCTGAACCCAAGAATCTGTCTCACACTGCTTTCCCGATGAATACCGAGACCCAGGCCCTTGGATACACTTGGTTCACGCCGAAGACCACGAAGACCCCCGCGAAGCGCACTACGACTGCGTTCACGATATATACTCAAGGTGAGGGATTTTGATTTAGAGCCCTTGAAAGGTACCTTGGACTGGGCCAAGGCTGGGAGGCAGATCTCTTGGGGATCGTTCTCTTTCTTGGGAGGAGGGGCGGGTTTCCTCGAATAATCGAAAAGTAGTATAGCCCTGAGAACCAATGACCTGGCCCTTGTCGGCTGTTCTAGCTGTATACTGGGCACCATGGTGCTTTTATACAACGCCCAACACAGTCAAATGAAAGTGAAACGCGACGGAAAAGCTGCTTGGTCTGAGGCCGGACAGCAACACCTTCAAGTACTGTCGTGATTGAAACGTGTGAGCTTCCCCGCTGGGCCTTTGTGGCATACGACGTACTCAATGATGACCCTGTACCTGTGCGTACAGGCTGGTAGATCTTGGTCCAGAATATCAATGGCAAGGTCTAAAACGGCTGATAATTGATAGACAAAAAAATGGACTGTGAATGCCATACTGTAAGTCATTCCACGACTAGAATCATTATTTAACAAAAAAGGAGCTAATGATGCTATGCTAAATACCTGTACTGTAACCGTAATGATTGCTTCAATTCGGGACTCTCTTCCTTCTTTCTTCATGCATGTTTGTATGTGCCTCGCTTCCAAAGACCGACCATAAACAAACCGCAAACCACCATAATCCGTGACACGAATACGGAATCTGAAATTTAGAGTAGTAGAAACGTGACAATAAGGAAGAACGGGGAGATGGGACGCCGCGCACGGGGCGCGGCATTGCCCCCGGCATGAAGTACCGGTAGTGGCCTCTACGGTACTCTACTGATCCGATGTTTGCTATTCACCCTGTCCATCAGGCTGGGGGTGGATCGTGACGGGTGCACGGTATCCACTCACTCTTGCTCTATGACGACCGCATCGATTGGCTGGGGTATGGTTCCCGAAAGAAACTGAACAAGAAGGAGGTGAGACAGAGTTCTTTGAAGTAAGAGGACGATGGCCTGCTGCTACCTCGCAGGCTATGGCTGCTCGAATCGAAGCCGCACATGATGTCGAGTTGTGCTCCATTATGCGTCAAGTGCAGCGAGGGTAACCTTGCACATCTGGGAATGAAATGAATGAATCCATTTAATACGGCGTCGGCGTGTCGGATACGCCAACACCATTTAGAAATGCTTTGACTACTTCGTACTACAGCATATCAACTGGGTTTGCTCTCTACTAGCTAGTCTAGTATTAGTAGTAATGTCTTGGGATTTGCATACCGGACAGAGGTCTTTAGAGAGAGAGAATAACCGTCGCACAGTGCACTCTCTACATAATGGGACCTTCCTTGCGGCAACCAAAGATTCCCCAGCTAAAGACGTTGTGGTTCTTTTGCATATCCACACGACTCGTGAGTGATTCCATCCACTTGGAGAGATACGCCTCTTCCACACCTTCCTTGCGCATTTCGTCGCCCTTGAGTTCAATCTGGTCAATCATGCTCTGAAAGTAGTACGCCAAATGCGGGGAGAAGTCATTGAAGGAAACATCCTTAAAGTCGGCATTCTTGAGCATGGAAAGGTATCCGGAAGGCCTCGCCATTTCCGTGGTAGCATTACGATCTGTAAAGTCCTTGAGAACCTTTTCGTCGGCACCGTCAGAGCCCATGATATCTGTAAAGACAAAGGCGGCGCCCGGCTTCATGACACGCTGCAACTCTTTAAAGAGCGCCATCTTGTCGGCCGCGTGACAAAGGACTTCACACGAAATGACGTGGGTGAACTTGTCGGTAAATTCTGCCGGCAATCCATTGTTGAAATTGCAAAGAGTCACGTCCACCAAGTCGCCCACGCCTGCGGTGACTGCTTCCTCCAGATTCATTTTGTTTTGTTCGGGGCTAATGTTGACGCCCATGACTTTGCAGCCAAAGCGAGCCGCAAGCTCGTGCGAGAGACCGCCGTGGCCGCTTCCGAGATCGAGCACGAGGCTGTCCTTGGTGACGGGACGGAACCAGTCCAGTGTGGTGAGGAGGCGCTTGTTGGTTTCCTTGCTACTTTCGTAGACGGTATCCGTTGGCTTCATAAAGCAACCATAGTGAATGTCAAAGCCGCCTCCGCCCTGTATAGTAAAGCATGATGCGTTAGGTACCGTAGGTGAGGACGAATTCCGAAGGAATTCAAAAGATACGTTACCGTAAGACGAATGCGTTCGAGAATGACTGTTTGACTTACCATGACGTGCTTGTAAAAGATCCGAGCGCGAGCTTCATCGTACTGCTCGACGACCTTGACGGCGACTTCATCCTTTTCGAACTGCTTGTTCTTGAAGTCTCCCGTGTTGCCTGTTGTAGTTGCCATGGTGATACCGTTCGACTATCGATTCGACTAGATCTTATACGTTTGTCTGCGTCGAAATGAAAATGAAAAAAAATACTCGTTACTGTACCGTAGACTAGTTCGGCTTCGGCTGCGTTCGATTATTTTTCGTTCGCCGTCTATCTATCGGTCTGTCTGTCTGTCACTCTTATTGGACGACCGACGTGTGGCTGGTGAGTGTCGTAGTCGTTATTTTTTGCAACGTCACGACAGAAGATCGACATATTTCGTTAATGAAAGCGAACCAAAATCCGAAGCAGAAGGAAATCCGTGGACCAATCAAAAACCACCATATACAATCCTGCGTTTGCCTCCCCAAAAGCATGCGGAGGCAGCTTTTTCGCGTTTTCCGACTTCTTCTCACTTCTTTGCATATCACAACGACGCAAAGTAAGAGCAAGTGTGAATTAATAACCCTTGCCCCAAGACACTACAGTACGGCATAACACTGCCCCACAGCAAACACCCCTTCGAAGATACGCATACCATGCTTCGTTCCGAGTCCAACGCGGAGCTCTTGAACGCGCCCGATCATAGCACTCCGTCGAAAGTGGAAGAGTTTACGATTCCCGAACTCGGCGGAGGCTTTGTCGTGTGCAATCTCTACGGTGACTTTGTCCTATCGGTTGGTCCTGTCGATGTTGGCTTCTTGGGAGTCACGTGGCGCGATTCCGAGGAAGCCTTGGATTATCTCTGCGAGAGAGCTAATGCGATGAGTGAAAAGTGTATTGTCACGGACCTCAAGATTGGAGGGTCCGCCATGCTCCTCTACTTTTTGAACGAAGCACTGGATACGCCCACCAACCGACGCCGTCTCGCTTCGGCGCTCGTCAAGGAGATAGCTTCCTTTCCCCAGACAAACATTCTATGCATACCTGGAAAGGGCTGCTCCATGACTGACCTGGTCAATGTCTACAAGGCCAACGAGATGCTCAAGGCAAGCTCCAAGATTCCTTCCAATGTCTCTTTCCTGGAAGAGCCCAACAGTGACGAAGTCAAGGAAGAAAAGACCGACAAGAGCACTCGCAGTCGGTCCTCCTCCTTTTCGTCATTCTCAAAGGCTGCTGCGGCCTTTGATTACCCCGTTCCGGCGGACATGATCACCCCCGAGGCTCAGCAGGAGAATCTTATTGTCAAGGCTGCGGCACAGTCTGTATTCGGAGCGCTTTCAACCCTGACCAAGGCCAAGCACTGGTCCATTCCCAAAATCGTCTTGATGGGTCTCACGTCGCTTGCCAAGGAGCTGTATTGGATGCTCACCCATGACGGTTACGATGTTTTTGTTGCGGACCCTGATCCCGATGCTGCGGTTGGCTCCAAGATTGACGACAAGAGTATGTTGTCTTGGAAGGAATCACTCACTACCAAGTGCGATGTGGTCGTCTTGTGCTCCACGGAGTGCCCCGTATTGACGGAAAGTGTCGTGGACACTCTCAATTGTCGTGCCATCATGAGTGCGTCCGACTTTTTGTTGCCCCGCGACGTCAAGGCGAGGGAACGGACTGGCATTGCGGCGGAACGCAAGGAAATCTTTGAGTTTGCCGACGGACTGTTGGACCTGGGATCCTTGGTCATGGCATACTCCATGTCCAACCAAAAGCATGTCTGCACCAAAAAGGATATGATTGAGTTGGGTGCCAAGGTGATGCACAAACAGCTCCATCTCGATGACATTGTCCAGCAGTATGATACCGAAGACAAGCGAAAGTTTTACTCCATGGTGCTTGCCGACGAAGTTGAGGATATTGGAGGACTCAAGTTGGGCCTGGGGACCATTATTCACAACTCGTCCGATAGCATGACGCAGTGGATGTGGTCCAAGTCGCGCAGTATGTGTCCCGCCTTTCGTGCCTTGAGCACGGCGTCTCAAGGTGGCAAGAAGAAGAAACATGTCTACTACATTGACTTGGGTGCTGGTAACGGAGCTGCGGCCCGTTGGATTTGCAACCAGGATTCACACCTGCACGTCAAGTGTATCAATATCAGTCCCCAACAGAATGCAGAGAATCGTCACTTGAGTGACGAACAAGGACTTGGAGGACAAGTCAGTATCGAGACTTCGAGCTTTGAGCGATTGCCTTCCGAATACAGCTGCTTGTTTGATGGATGCATCTCGCAAGATGCCTTTATTCATGCCTACAACAAGATTCACGCTCTCTCTGAAGCGTTTCGCGTCACCAAAGGCGGCGGATGGCTCATGGTGTCGGATCTCATGTGTGGCGAAGCGGACGTGAGTGCCGAAGAATTGCGAGGCTTTGTGGAGAAAAACAAGGTGCAGAACTGGGTCACGCCTACACAGTACGTGGCGCTGGCCGAAGAAGCTGGATGGTCACAAGTGCACTTTATCAATTGTACGTCGCAGATCAAGGTTTCGCTCCAGGACTTGCTGAGCAAGATCAAGTCCATTATTTCGGCGGGTTCCTACAAGGGTCTCAATCTGAAACTGTTGCAGACGCATCGTCTCAGTCTTGGGAGCCGCATCGGTCAAATCGATCGCGGTATCTTCAAGTGGGGTATCATTGCCGCCCGTAAGCCGTACGATGTTCTCTTCATGACAACTGCTCCGGTTACACCCGAGCCGCATCCCATGATGTCGTACTCCACGAAAAATGTTGACGGGAGTCTCAAGTTTGGAACGGATGTCGTCGTTCTCAACATCAAGGACCACATGCCTCGGAACAAAATCATGGAGCTTCCTAGTACAACTCGATTGATTGTGACCATGTCCGCTGGTTTGGACCATATTGACATGGCGGCAGCCGAAGAGCGTGGCGTCCGTGTCCGTCGTGCGGCTCGTTTCCAGATTGTCAAGTCGGTCGCCGACTATCTCCTGTCCAACATCATCTTTGGTCTTCGAAACGGCTACCAGAATGTGGGCGTTCCGTTCCCTGGAAAGTCTTGGGATTTGAGCTGGAATTCGGAAGGAGTTGATTTGGACCGCGCAAAGATTGGCTTCATCGGAATGGGTGCGATTGCAATGGAAACTTGTCGCCGTATCCGCGCTCTTTCGACTGACTGTGAGCTTGTGTACAACATCCCCGATGGAATTCGCTCGAGTTTCGAAGAGGGAACCCACCGTATGAGTCATGTTGGTATTGCGGACTTGTACAGCACTTGCGATGTTGTCATTCCCATGGTGCCATTGACTCCATTGACGTCGGAATTTGTCAACTACGCTGCTTTTACCATGATGAAGAGGACTTGCATATTTATCAACATGGCTCGCGGAAAGGTTGTGGATACGGAAGGTATGCTGCGTGCTTTAAAGGAAAAACTGATCCGTCACGCCATCTTGGATACAACCGAACCAGAGCCTCTGCCTGAAGGCCACGACCTCTGGAGCCAGCACAATTGCACCATTCTCCCCCACTTTGCTACGAACACGACCTATGTCAGGAAGGAGCTAGTCGAAGACATTCCCAACGAAATCGAGGATACTTTGGACGAGCGCGGAATCCTCCGATTGGAGGAGCAACGCATGAGGAAGGAACTCAGTGAGGCGTATCGTATTACTCGCGACTTTGGCATGGACGAGCTGGTATGGAATCATATCTCTGTTCTCCTTTCAGACGGGAGCTACCTCATCACTCCCGGTAACCGAATGTTTGATGACATTGGGCCTCAAGACTTGGTCAAGAGCTCTGGAAACGTGACGGCAGATATCATCCACGACGCTGTGTACAAGACTCGTGACGATGTCACGGCCATTGTTCACTTGCATACACCTGCAACAGTTGCGGTATCTTGCCTCGAGATGGGTTTTGTCCCGCTTGCTCAAGAGGCTGCTCCTTTTGTTGGACGTGTCGCCCGTTACAAGTGGCACGGTGTTAGTAACGACTGGGAGGAGCAAGCGCTCCTTGCAGAGGCGATCAAAAACAAGAAGATCAACACTCTCATTATGGAGAACCACGGCTTTTGTTGCTTTGGCAAGACTCTGGGCGAAGCGTGGGTTCTTGCTTATTACTTTGACAAGGCGTGTCAGACTCAGCTCAACTGCTTGCAGACGGGAGCCAAAATCAACTTTCCCGACGAAAAAGTTCTCGCTCACGCAGCAGAGCAAGCTGTGCTTCCCGACTTTCTCCCTGGAAACTGCGAATGGGCAGCCCTTCGCAAGATGCTAACCCGCAAAGCGAGACGTTAGCTGTAGCATTTCTCCAGCTGCATATTTATACATATTATAATCTCTATGTTTCGATCT
>Ga0307978_1001291_pt1 | contig 19072 bp, 16 predicted proteins | sample OrgLakmetage1056_FD_203151 | JGI IMG/M metagenome (GOLD analysis project Ga0307978, IMG submission 203151) | Saline water microbial communities from Organic Lake, Antarctica - #1056 | ecosystem: Environmental > Aquatic > Non-marine Saline and Alkaline > Saline | place: Antarctica: Organic Lake...
TTGCCATTTCGAAATGAGAAAGCGTTGGGGTAACAATATCAATTACATCTACTTCAGCAAGCAAATCGTCATAATTTGAAAAGTATTTATAACCGAATTCTTTTTCTATTTCTAAAGCATTAGATGGGTTTACATCATAAAATCCAACTAAGGTATATTTATGAGATTCGTTTACTAAACGCAGGTGGATTTTCCCTAAGTGACCTGCGCCTAAGACGCCAATTTTAAGCATAGTTTTGCATTTCCTACAAAGGTAGCATTCTTTTTTAGTTTCGCTAAAAAGCGACCCTTTTTTAAATTTTGCTTAAGGAAAATAAGCTTTGACTTAAATATAAAAATACAACCTAATTATTAAATTGGCTTAAAAGTAAGATTTTTGGATTTTTTTTATTGTTAAATAGGTAATACCTTGCCCACGTGTTTTTTTTTTTTGATTTGTAAAGTAAAACTTATAAATCTTTAATTATTGAATATCTAAAATTATAAAAAGAGAATGCTTCTACGAGGTAGAAGCACTCACCATTTAAGATTGGAAAACCAAATCTTGTCTGCAAAACAAATATAGTTTTTCATTAGCCATTGACCAATTTATTTTTAAAGGTAAATTTGGATGCAAGCTTTCCAACTTGTAAAAAGGGAATATTTACTTTATTTTTATACTTTTTAAAATGAAAAATTTAATACTAAGTTTAACATTGATATGTTCTACATTTGTAACTAATGCTACCGGTGTTGATAAAACTAATACAAATTCGAGTGAAGAATTTTTTTTCGAAAATTGTTTTGAAAGATATTTGGAAAAATATGATGAAATGAGAGATGGTGGTATTGATCACGACTCAGCTGTTGACGGGGCAACCATATTTTTTCAACTTTGCATGATGCGAAATAATGGTGAGACCATTAGTGAATTATCGAGATAGTAAAAATCACATAATCAGGTTTGCCTAGTGCTAACCTAACTGGGCAAGTTTTATTTTATAAATATGTTGTATAGAAATCTTTTATTAATACTATTCATACTCCCATTACTTTTATCTTCACAGGAATCAGGCGAAGTAATTTATTCTGTAGTTGTAAAAGAAAATGACACTATACCTAAATCAGATTTAAAATGGCAGAGTTCAGTACAGCTATTTGCAGATACGGTTAATTTTAAATTATTGTATACAAGTGAAATAGCTTATTTTGAAGTAATACAGGATAAAAATTATGAGAATGTAATTCAATTTTTCCAAGAAAAGCATCCAAGGATTAAATATGCTACATATCAGCCAGAATCTTACTTCTATTATGTTGGCCCTACATGGCAATTAGCTAATTTTAATTATCGTTACCATACAAAAAGAATGTTTGTAGACGACTGTATTGTTAAAAAGGAAATGGAAACCAAATGGACTATTACCAATGAAGAAATGGAAATTTTAGGATACACTTGTAAAAAAGCAGAGTTAAAAACGAGTTTTTTTGATGCAGATAGATTAATGCATCAGGACGTAGTAGTTTCGGCTTGGTTTACGGAAGACATTCCTTATTCTTATGGGCCAAATTACATAAACGGGCTACCCGGAATAGTTTTAAAATACGAAAATGTATATTACGACTATATAGCAAGTAGTGTTGAATTTAAAGAAATAAGTGTTCCAATATTGCCAAAAACTATCTCAATTTTCACCCCAGAAGAATACCGTGAACAATGGGAAAATGGCAAAGACAATTTTAAAAATTAAACAACATATGAAAACAAAAAACTTCACTTTATTAATTTTATGCTTTTACTTTAGCATCTGTACATCTCAAAATGGAGGAATTGCAACTTACACCGTTAGTGTAGTAGAAAATGAAGATGATTTTATGCAACAACAGATGAAAGAGGCTATTCCTGATATTTTGGATTATGTCGCAGATTTACGTTTTCAACTCTTTTTTAATGAAGATGAATCCTATTTTATCTTGGAAGACAAGTTATATAAAAGCCAAATTGTGGCTGATGCTTCAAGTTTAGTGGTCAAGTATACAAATCCTTCAATTAAAGTAGGAGATAAAAAATATCATAAAAGCTCAAAAAACAGGAATGTTTTTCCTGGTAAGTGGGTCTCATCAGAAATTAACAATGATTGGGAAATTACACAAGAAACCAAACAAATAAACAACTACACTGTGTACAAGGCTATAGGTAGATATACAAAAGGCAATTCCAGAGTTGGTTACAAAAAAATGAAAGCAACAGCATGGTTTTGCCCTGAATTACCTTTACCCCATGGTCCTTTAGATTTTGGTGGTTTACCAGGATTAATTTTCGAACTCAATTTTGAAAATGTAACTTACGGAATTGAAAAAATAGAATTTAAAGTTGTTGAAATACCAAAAGTAGATTTTGAAAATGTAGTTACCTCTAAAGCTGTAGAAAAGAAGTTCGAGGAGTTATATGGTAATCAATAACTTTAATTTGAAAAGAGCCTCTATATTTGAAAAACAATAGTGTATTCTTCATTTTCCTTTTATGTACTTATTTTGCTTTTTCTCAAAATATAGAAGGAACGATTTATAATGAATTTTCTCAGCCTTTACAAGGAGCAGCTATCATGTTACTTCCAAAAAATGAAAATGAAAAAGTATTATTTACTACTTCTGATAAAGTGGGCAAATTTCAATTGGCACCTTCCACAACAGAATTTATTTTAAAGATCAATTATTTAGGATACCTAACTTACGAAGAAACCTTTTCAACAAAAAAGGAGTCTCTTCAATTACAAATTAATCTTCAACCAAAAGAAGATGAATTACAAGAAATTACAATAGACTATCAATATCAACCCATTAGAACCAAATTAGACACTATTGTTATAGATTTGCAGGCTTTTGGCAATGGTAAAGAGCGTAAATTAAAAGAACTGCTCAATAAAGTACCAGGTTTAGAAGTTGATAGAAATGGCATTATAAAAGTAAACGGAAAGGCTGTTCGTTACTTTTTGGTAGAAAATAAATTCTTTTTTGGTGGTGGTTCAAAACTTGGTGTAGAAAACATTCCAGCCGATGCTGTTGAGCAAATTGAACTCTTAGACAATTTTACCGAAGTTGAGTTTTTAAAAGATGTTTTAAATACAGATGAACTAGCCTTAAATGTAAAACTAAAAGAAGACAAGAAAAAACTCTTTTTTGGAGACCTTGAGACTGGTCTAGGAAATCGGAATTTTAGAACAATTCATACAGCTATTTTTTACTATTCACCAACGCAAACTTTTAATTTTATTGGAGACCATAATACGTATGGCAAAGCGGCTCTTAGTGAAGATGATATTCTGAGGTTTTTAGGTAACAAAAGCAGTTTTGCTTTCAATACCAATAATTTGAATACTACCAATGCTTCTCTATTTTCAATGGGAAATGAAAAAAGAGAAGTTGTAGATACTCAATCTGAAATAGCTGCATTAAACTATACAAGAGATTTTGAAAAAACTGACATCAATAGTTTTTTTATTTTTAATCAGAACAAAGACAATTCTATACGGGAAGATTTAATTACTTATTTGCAAGACGACACACAAGAAGTTAGGAATACACTATTGGGCAATTCTTCGGTTTCAGGTTTGGGAAGCTTTCAATTGAATTACAGTAAAGACAAAAATAAACGGATGCGTTTTCAGACAGATGCTAGTTTTTCAGTTAGTGAAAACACATCTCTTCTTCAATCCAATTCAGTAAATAACCAACAAGATATTAATCAACAAACGGAAATTGATTTTTTCGATTTTAATAATTTATTTGAATACCATCAATCGCATTCCAAGAAAACAAAATCAACTTTAGTAATAAGTTCAAACGTAAATAAGCAAAACCCGTTGAGTTTGTATCAAAGTGCTCTGCCCATTTTGCCCAACCAAATTTCATTGATTCAAGATGAAACCTTTTTTATTGAACAAATGAAGGAGATAAACAACCAAGAACATCAAGTTAGGTTGAAGTTATACCAAATACTTTCTAAGAATTGGCATATTAATTTTGATGTTGGAAACGTTTTTCAGTACAGTAATTATGTTTCAAATGAAGCCCAAATACTAAGCAATGGAAATGAAAATTCACTAACCGACCAAGGTTTCGGTAACAATTTAAATTACACCTTAAACAATGCTTATGCTGGAGCAGAATTTACATTCAAAATAGGTAAATGGATAAATAAGCCTTCACTTAATCTACATTACTATTATTTTATTAAAGCACAATTGGATAGTGAGATTAGCCATCATAAATTACTGTTTGAACCTGCTTGGGAGTCGCAGCTTAATATTTCAACATCTGAAAAAATAAGCTTTAATTATACGTGGAATAATCAGTTTCCAAGACCAGATTTAGTTGCAAACCAGCAGCAACTTCAACAGTTTAATTTGGTTTACCGGGGTAATGAGTTACTTCAAGAAGAGCGTTTTCATAATTTCAGGTTGTTTTATACAAACTTCAATACAGACAAAGGTTTTCGTTATTTTGGAAGCTTATACATAAATCGCAAAACAAAGGTAATTAGGGAACAAATAATATTAGCTGGAATCAATCAATTTTTGACTCCAGAACTGAGAGATGCACCAGAAAATTATTACGGTGGTAGCTTTAATATTTCAAAAAAAATCAAGTTTTTTGAACCTTATATCAGACCACAGTTTAGTGTCGCGGATTATAGTCAATTAGTAAATAATGAAGACATATCTTCTGTAAGACAGACACAAAGTTTAGAATTAGGATTTCGAGTACGAGGTAAAAACTTACCTTATTTTAAAGTTTCCTATGAAAAATCATTTCAGCAATTTACAGGCATTACCAATTCAGAATTTGAAACAGACCAAGTTCAAGCAAATCTAGACTATGTTTTTTTAAAAAACTGGAACATTACAGCAGACTTTACTTATTTTAAGAATAATCAATTAAATGGTTTTTCTGAAGAATTTAATTTTTTAGATTTTTCTGTTTCTTATCAAAAAGAAAATTCACCTTGGTCAATTTCAATCCTAGCTAATAATGTATTAAACTTAAAAAATATAAGTAGAAACCAATTTTCTGATTTTACTATATCGGAAAAAACTAGTTTTGTTTTACCGAGGATGTTTTTACTGAAGTTTGGATATAAGTTTTGATTAAAAAGAACTTTTTGTGTTCCTACCAGATGATGTCTCTCATTTCATCTTCATTCAATACTGAGGTAGTTATTAGGGATTAGAAGAAAAATACTAGTGTAATGAATTGTTTATATCTTTTATGAAAAACTTCCAAAAAATAATATTGCTCTGCTTAGTACTAACCTCACTTTCAAGCTGCATGTCGATTATAAAACGGCTAAACGGCGAGAAAAAAATGAATGAGGATACACACGAATCTATTGTGCAATTTGCTAAGGAACAAAGCTTAAATGTAGATTTTAATCGAAATTTCTATTTAAGAAACAGAAAAGAAAATAAAGTACTTATCAATTTAAGAACTTATAATACTGTAAAAAAAATAAGTTTTCCAGATGTATACTTTTTCAATTCGGATGGGCAGTTTATTGAAGATGAGAATTTAGTTTGCTATACCTCAAGAACGGTGACAGAATCGTCTGATTATTATCTTGATTTTTTTAAGTCAAAAGAATTAGTGATCAGCACAATTAAACAACTTTCAGATTTTGAAAATGAATTCCTAGACCATATAGGCAAACCTACTTTTCCTTTTCAGAAAAAGAAGTCAGAAACTTATTATGCTATAGTTTTATGGTCAAAATACAAAGGGGATATGTGGGCAAAAGAAACAAATTTTATCATAAATCAACTTCAAGAATCTTCTGTTGATTTTGAGCTTTATTTCTTAAATATGGATTTGGTGAGTTTCAACTAAAAACCACAAACAACTGCTGCAGCTCTTCCGAAGTTTTCATCCATAACTTTACAGAGCGTTTTTCCTGAATTGCCTTAGAAATTTTTGAACTGATTTCTGGAAAAGAAAACCATTTAACCCACTTTGCATCCTGTGGGAAGACTGGCCAATCTTGTTTAGGAATTAAAGCAAATTGAAAAGCATCAAAATTTTGCTTCTTAAATTCTTCAAAATAGTACCATTTGCCAACAATAGCAGATGAATTGACACCTGTAAATTCGATTTGTTCCTCCTTAAAGTGTACATACAATTGTGCTTTAAAACATAATTTCTGCTGAAAATCAGTTGCTTTTAATCCAAATTTTTCTTCAAGTAGCTTTTCGGTGGTGTCGTTAAATAGCAATGGAAATTGTTTGTGATTCAGCTTCTTCAATTTTAGATGTAAGAAGTCTTTTTTATTGGGTCCAACCCAGCTGCTCAACTCATCTTTCCCTAAACCTTTGATGAAAATATATTGTTTATATACCAATTCGGTATGCAGGTATTGATTTTCGTATTTCCATAGAAAATCAAATTCGCCAAGGGTTTGTTTGTTCTTAATTACCTGTAAACTAAAGGAAAGTAAGTCTGCTTTTTCATCTATTTGCAAAAAGTGTTTAAGGAAAATCTCTGCTCGTTTGCCTAAATAAGCTTGCTTTTGCAAATCATTTAAAAAGGCTTCCGATAAATCGTCAGGTTTAATCGCTCTGGGTGTGAGTTCGAAATTTGGATAGGGAACTAAAATTTGATTCAGAAGAAGGTCTGGTGTATTTATAAAACCAACGTATTGTTGCCAAATTTGCAGTAAAGTAGTTTCATTTTTATGCATCAGGCCAAACTAAGAGCGATTTTTACCATTTCGCTGAAGGTAGTTTCTCGTTCAGCAGCGGTTGTAAATTCGCCAGTCACTAAACTATCTGAAATAGTTAGTAAACACAATGCATTTACCTGGTGTTTTGCACAAATGGTATACAAGCCAGCAGCTTCCATTTCTACACAGAGCACGCCAAATTCTGCCCATTTTTTCCACTCATCAGGTTGGTCTGTATAAAAGCTATCTGAAGAAAGTACATTTCCTGCTTTTATCGGAACTTCATTTGCTTTAGCTATTTCGTATGCTTGTTGAAAAAGCTCAAAGCTTGCAGTTGGAGCAAAATCTCCACCAGAAAATCGATTTTTATTGATGCCGCTGTTGGTGGAAGCAGCCATGGCAATCACCACATCTCTTATGTGAATATCTTTTTGCATGGAACCAGCGCTGCCCACCCGAATTAAATTTTTGACTTTAAATTCCTCAATAAGTTCGTTGGCATAAATACTAATGGAAGGAATGCCCATCCCGGTTCCCATCACTGAAACCCGTTTGCCTTGATAAGTTCCTGTAAAACCCAGCATTCCTCGAACTTCATTAAAGCAAATCGGATTACTTAAGAAGGTCTCTGCAATCCATTTGGCTCGGAGTGGATCGCCTGGAAGTAAAACGGTTTCTGCAATATCGCCTACTTTTGCATTGATGTGTATGCTCATGAATTTTGGTTTAGTAAGATGAATTTGATGCTGTACCTTCTGCAATAGCTACTCCAGAGGAAGTGCCAATTCGGCTGACCCCAAGCTCAATATATTCCTTTGCAGTAGCTGCATCACGAATTCCTCCAGAAGCTTTTATTTTTACATTTTTACCGATGTTTGCTTTCATGAGTTGCACGGCATGTTTTGTAGCGCCGCCACTCGCAAAACCTGTTGAAGTTTTAACAAAATCAGCTCCTGTTTTATCTGCAATCTTACAGGCTTTTATAATTTCATCATCAGTTAAATTACAAATTTCTAAAATCACCTTAAGCGTAAAATTTCCAGTAACTACTTTCATTTGACTGATGTCGCTTTGTACATCATGCCAATTACCAGATTTTATAGCCGCTTGATTTATAACCATATCAATTTCTTTAGCACCTTGTTCTATTGCTGTTTTTGCTTCTTCCACTTTTGCTTTAGTGGAACAATTTCCCAACGGAAATCCTACTACAGTACACACTTTTACATCGCTTCCGTACAAGAATTCACAAGCTTTTTCAACGTAATATGATGGTACACAAACACTAGCAAATTTAAATTGCTTAGCTTCTTCACAAAGTTTTTCAATTTGTTTTAGGCTAGCATCAGCTTTTAGTAAAGTATGGTCTATATACGTATTGATTTTCATATGTTTTTGATATTTTTCAAATATAAAACCTTTGGCAAGTTTAAAGATAGTTTCATGTCAAAATCTAGCAACTCATTTTTTTAAACCCCTGCATTTAATATTTATAAAAGGGAGTGGTTGTTTAGTTGAATTTACTTTTTTGGGTACTATTCAACTTTATTTTTTACACCTAGAAAAGCCAAAATTGAAGGCTCCAAAAATTTTGAACTTATAAAAGTATTGTGATTTTAGTTTCAGATAAAACTGTATTTTTGATGTATTACTAATTCATAAACACAATTTTACAATGAAAAAAATACTGCTCATTTTTACCGCAACTTTGTTATTTAGTTGTAATGCTTCCAAATTGGTAAGAGAAACGGAAGATTCTTTAAACGGAGAGTGGACTTTAACCGAAGTATCTTATCCAGATTCTTCTGGTTTTTTTGATGTTACACTATTTAAAACAGCAGAAGCTACTTGTTTTGAATCTTCAGTTTGGAAATTTGTAGCCAACAACAATCGTGGGACAGTTAACTTAAGCAATTCCTCTTGTTCCGTTAACCAACAAAACATAGTTTGGTCTTTAGAAGAGAGCACAATGCCAAATTATCTCTATAACGTGGTTTTGAAAATGGCTGAAGATGGCAAAGCTAAAAAGGAAGACCAAGGTTCCCGTTTGCAAGTCAATGAGGTAAGCGAAAACACTATGTCTTGGGATTTAAATGTGCAGTATCAGTCTAAACCGATCATAGTAAGATTAAAATTTATTAAAAATCAATAACCAAAATAAAACAAAAATGAAAACTAGAAAAATATACAATTTAATGATCATTGGCTTTTTAAGCATCAGTTTATTGGCTTGTGAAGCGATTAAAAACACGAATAATACGCAACGTGGAGCAACAATAGGTGTTGCTGGAGGAGCGATTATAGGTGGAATTTTAGGAAATAACTTAGGCGATGGAGGGAACTCCGCTCTAGGAGCCATTGTAGGTGCAGTAGTTGGTGGCGCATCTGGTGCCTTTATAGGAAACCGAATGGACGAACAAGCTAAAAAAATTCAAGACGAAATTCCTGGTGCAGAAGTGGTTCGGGTTGGTGAAGGGATTTCTGTAACTTTTGATGAAAATTCTGGGGTTAAATTTGCAACAAATAAAGACAATATTAATGAAGAATCAAGTGCTTCATTATTGAAATTGGTAGATATTTTGAAACAATACCCCAAAACCAATATTGTAGTTGAAGGACATACCGATAGTACAGGAAGTGCGACTTACAATTTAGATTTATCTAAGCGCAGATCGATGTCTGTAACTGACTTTTTGATAAGAAATGGTATAGATAGTAGCAGATTAATTTCGAAATGGTTTGGAGAAGAACAACCTAAGTTCGATAATGAAACTATAGATGGAAGAGCTAAAAACCGTAGAGTTGAGTTGGCTATTGTTGCAAATGAAGAACTTAAGGAAGAAGCAAAAGAGCAAGCAAATTAATATTTGTTAAAGATTTACTTTTTCAATCCCGATGTGCCACATCGGGATTTTTTTGCTGTATTTTTCAGCTGTGAAACAATACGATGTCATATTAATTGGAGGTGGATTAGCTGGTTTAACTGCTGCTATACATTTAGCAAAAGAGCAGCTTTCGGTTATGGTCTTTGAGCGCCACACTTATCCAAGACATAAAGTTTGTGGCGAGTACGTTTCAAATGAAGTAACTCCTTATCTTCAATTTTTAGGAGTTGATTTACAATTACTTCAGCTTCCTCAAATCAATAATTTTGTAATTACTACCCAAAAAGGAAGAGAAATAAGTCAGGATTTAGAGCTGGGAGGTTTCGGTATTTCCAGATATGCTTTTGATGAGCTTTTGTATGAACGTGCAAAAAAACTAGGTGTACATTTTGTTTTTGAAAAGGTAGAAGAAGTTATTCAGATACAAGAAAGCTATTCGGTAAGATCTAGAACTCATGATGTTTCAGCAAGGTTAGTCTTAGGTTGTTTTGGAAAACGTTCCAACTTAGACCAATTGCTGAATAGAGATTTTATACATCAACCCGCACATTGGGTAGGTATAAAAGCGCATTATTCACATCCTAATTTTCCAAGAAATAAAGTAGAACTACATAATTTTGAAGGAGGCTACTGCGGTTTGTCTTTAACGGAAACCAATCATGTAAATCTTTGTTATTTAGCTAAATATAAAAGTTTCAAAAAATATAAAAACGTTGATGAATTCAATGCGAAGGTGTTGAGCAAGAATCCGCATTTAGCCAAGTTTTTTACTGAATCTAACTTGGTTTTTGAGAAGCATCTTGCCATTGCACAAGTTTCTTTTGAACCCAAAAAAGCGGTAGAACAGAACATGCTAATGTTGGGAGATGCAGCAGGCTTAATTCATCCTTTGTGTGGCAATGGAATGGCGATGGCAATTCATTCTGCAAAAATAGCTTCAGAAGAAGTTTTGGATTTTCAGAAGCATCAATCTAAGTCGCTTTTGTTTGAAAATTATACTCAAAAATGGAAGACAAATTTTGAAAGTAGAATGAAATTCGGAAGGCTATTTCAAAAGATTTTAATGCATCAAAAATTAACTCATATCGGAATGACTTTAGGAAGTAAAATGCCTTTTTTAGTTCAAAAAATGATAGCAAAAACCCACGGAAATCCAATTGTATGCCAGTAGTTTCAACAACATACAGGAGCCAACTTCCTGAAATTATGGACGAATTTGATTTCGATGGAAAAGAATTAGAGCGAGTCTTAATAAGTATAGATCAAATAAATGCTGCTTTGGGTGGTCATCGGGTTACCGTAAATGGAATTCAAAAATTAATCAAAGGTAAAAAGCAATCGGTTTACACCATTTTAGATGTAGGTTGTGGGAGTGGAGCAAGCTTAAGAAAGTTGGCTAAATGGGCAAGGGGGAGACCGGAGCAGTTTCAATTTATAGGAGTAGATGCCAATCCGGAATGCATTACGATAGCCAAAAAAGCTTCAATAGAATTTGAAAACATACGTTTTGAATGCATCAATGTGTTTTCAAAAGAATTTGAAAGCCTAGCCGTGGATGTTTTTATATCTACTTTAACGCTACATCATTTCAAAAATAAGGCTTTGGTGGAATTGATGCAAACCCTGCATCTACAAGCTGATATAGGAATAGTAATCAATGATTTGCAACGCAGCAAAATCGCTTATTATTTATTCAAATTATATGCTTTCTTTTTTATACAAAGTAAGATTGCCAAACACGATGGATTAATTTCCATTTTAAGGGGATTCAAAGAAGAAGATTTTACTAAATATGCTGAAAAATTAGGGTTAACCACCTATGAAGTCAATTGGTTTTGGGCTTTTCGGTACCAATGGATAATACAGAAAAAATGAATGTAAAAATAATAAGTGCAGTAAGTCAATTGCCTGAATATTCAAAAACCACAGCAGAGGTAATTCCTTTTGTTGAAGCTTGGCTAGCAAATGAAGATCAGCGTTTTAGAAGAAAAGTAGTCAAATTGTTTGAAGGTGCTGCAGTAGACCAGCGTTACTCCATCATGAATCCAGAAGAAGTTTTTACCGCCACTTCTTTTGAAGATAAAAACAAGATTTATGAGCGTGAAGCCAAATCTTTAGGGAAAAAAGTGCTTCAAAAAGCATTAGACGATTCCCATTGGGAAGCAGAAAGTATAGACTATATTATTACGGTGAGTTGTACCGGAATTATGATTCCTTCTTTAGATGCGTATTTAATCAATTCTATGGGTTTACGCCAAGATGTGATTCGGTTGCCCGTTACAGAAATGGGTTGTGCTGCGGGTATTTCAGGAATTATTTATGCGAAACAATTTTTAGCAGCCAATCCAAATAAGCGTGCTGCGGTTATTGCTTTTGAAGCGCCTACAGCCACATTTCAGTTAGATGACATGAGTATGGCCAATATGGTTAGTGCAGCCATTTTTGGAGATGGTGCAGCTTGTGTTTTGCTGTCCTCTAAAGCCGAAGATGAAGGGCCTAAAATAATAGGAGAGGGGATGTATCATTTTTTTGATGCCACCCACATGATGGGTTTCGATTTGACTAATGCTGGTTTAAAAATGATTTTGGATGTAGAAGTACCTACTACAATTGCTTCTCATTTTCCTGAAATTATTCATCCTTTTTTAGCACAGCACAATACCAAAATTGAAGAAATTGATTATTTGATTTTTCATCCGGGTGGAAAGAAAATCATTCAAACGGTAGAAGCTTTATTTTCAGATTTAGGCAAAAACATAAACGATACGAAAGCGGTTTTACAATTGTTTGGCAACATGAGCAGCGCCACGGTTTTGTTTGTCTTGGAACGCATACTGACACAACACCCCAAAGCCGGGGAAAAAGGAATCATGCTCAGTTTTGGCCCTGGTTTTTCTGCTCAGCGTGTATTGTTGGAGTGGTAGGTTTGGGATTTGAGTTTTTAATCTTTTTAAGATGCTGAGTTGACTTAACTTTACTTGAAGTAGCCATATAATGGTTTTGGAGCTGTTTTTATTCGTTTGTAAGTATTTTCATTCGTTTGTTTCGGTTTAATTTTGAGGGTGTAAGTTGTTTAAAATCAATATATAAAATTTGGGTGTATAAAAAAAGTGTTGCATATTTGCTGTTGTGCAAAAGATAAAAGTGTTTAATTGAACATTTTCAGGAAAAACAAATTTTTAGGTTTACAACAAAATCTGAACTAAAACTCAGCCGAAAAAATTGCGCTGAAATGATTGCGATTGAATTGCTTGCTCAAATTTTGGCTATCAATCGGAAATGGTTTTTTACTTCAACTTTTGGGTGCAAATTTAAATGATGAAACTAAATCGGCAAGCCCGAAATTTTGGCATACATCGAAAATGGATTTTAACATCAACGTCTGCCGAAAAAATAAGATAAAATAGAATTCTGAATATCGACACCGAATCATGTGCTGAAAATCGAATTTCCAAGCGCAATTTTTGATAGAAAATTTAATTTTTTTAATAGTGATTTTTACATAAAATAAGCTGAATCAATTGCTTATAAGCTTACCGTAGAAAATCCTTTGCACAACAAAGTGTATACATAATGGCTAGGTTTTGGCTGAAACGAAAAGTTCGGTTTTTTTTGCTAGATTTGTAACTGAAAGTCGAAGTGCGGGTATTTTTACTCGCCACTACGTATACACACGTCCGTTGTGCAACATGCTGAAAAAGCCAACGCGCAAATAGGCACATTTGGTTTTTGCCGACCCACAAGCCAAACGCAAAAAACCAAAAGAGCCTATTTTTTTGCCAACTCTCGGACAGACCAACAAGTAAACGAACGAAAAGTATATTGAAAAATGAGATAAACAGAAAATTTGGGCTATTTTAGCGACTTAAATTTATACGGACATGAACCGAATAAAGGAAGTGCTTGAAGAGAAAGGAATTAAACAAACTTGGCTGGCTGACAAGCTCGGAAAGAGTTACAACATGGTTAACGGCTATGTGCAAAACAGACAACAACCAAGACTTGAAATCCTTTTTGAAATAGCAAATATTCTTGAAATTGATGTAAAGGAACTTTTGAAGTCCAATAAAGAAATTTGAACGAGTGCGAACAGGAATCGACATATTAGAAAATGAATTAGTTGCTCAGTACCCTGATGTACTCGAAATATTGCTTCGTGACCACACGACTCAAAAAAATATATTTTGGGCAACAAACAACTATGAACATTTAGGAACGCAATACAATTCTGATGCTTATATCTTACCAGAATTAATTACGGGAGAAAACGGCAATATTATAATGCCGCGAGTTCATAAAGACAAGGTTTTGCAACAATCCAGATCCAAGGAAATGGCTGAAGTGTTTACCCCTTCATGGATTTGTAACGCACAAAACAATTTAATTGATAATGCATGGTTTGCAAAAGAAGGAGTTTTCAATCAAGAGAAGACCGTGCTTAACGAAACGTCAGGTTGGACTGTAAACACAAACAAAATAACCTTTCCAAAAGGCAAGTCTTGGAGAGGTTATGTAAGAGATACTCGTCTTGAAATTGCTTGCGGTGAAGCTCCCTACATTACAAGCCGCTATGATAGTACAACAGGGGAATTCATTCCTATTCAAAATAGAGTTGGAATTTTAGACAGAAAACTGAGAGTGATTAACGAAAACATTGACTTATCAGGAGAATGGCTAAAGGCAGTTCAAACAGCTTTTAAAAATACCTACGCTTTCGAATGGCAAGGCGATAGCTTACTTCTCGCAAGGGAAGCCATGCTCGCTACATTTATAGAAAATTACACGATTAAGTTTGACAAAGAGCCACTTTTAAAATCTATTCAATATATCGCATACATCATTTCTTGGAATGTTTGGCAAATGGATGGGCTAAAAGGGGTAATTCCAAACAGCTGCGGTCATAAAACGGAAACTAGTGTGAATCTTTTTGGAGAAACTGAATCCAAACACACATTTTGTGAAGGTTGCGAAAAGGGTAATATCCGAAAACACAATGGCACATACGCTTTAATTAAAGATTGGTCTAATAAAGATTCGAAAACAGGAAAGACAGGTACAAAAATTAGATTTATTGACCTATTAAATAATCGCGGCAAATGAAATTTACATCATCTTTAAAACTAAAGTTAATCTATGTTTTCCGCATCAATGGTGATGCCCATAGAGGTTGTTTAAAAATTGGAGAAGCAACTTCTGACAATGAAAATATTTGGGGGCTCGAACCGAACAGCAAAGCACTTAACAAAGCTGCCAAAAAGCGTATTGACCAATACACGCAAACCGCAGGTATTGCTTACGACTTACTTTATACGGAACTAACGATTTACAATGATAAAAGTGGTCTTAAATCTTTTTCAGACCATGAGGTTCATAATGTGCTTACACGTTCAGGAGTAAAAAAGAAAACATTTGACTCAAAAAACAAGGCCAATGAGTGGTTTATAACCGACCTTGAAACCATTAAAAAAGCAATCACCGCTGTAAAAGAGGGGAAAGATTCACTCCATGCCAGCGAAGTTTCAGATACTCAAAATCCGATTGTATTTAGACCCGAACAAAAAGAAGCGATTGACAAAACCATTAAGCAATTCAAAAAAAGCAACGAAATGCTTTGGTTTGCTAAAATGCGTTTTGGAAAAACCCTTTCTGCACTACAAGTTGTTAAAGACCATGATTTTACTAGAACACTTATTTTAACCCACCGTCCTGTTGTTGATAAGGGTTGGTTTGAAGACTTTGGGAAAATATTCTACGATTCTCCACAGTACGCTTATGGTTCGAAAAATCAAGGAAACCAGTTTACCACACTAGAAAGAGAATGTAAAAAAGGAAATTCCAAGTACATCTACTTTGCATCCATGCAAGACCTTAGAGGTTCTGAATTGGTAGGTGGTAACTTCAATAAAAATGACGAGTTATTTGGCACGACTTGGGATTTGGTAATTGTAGATGAAGCACATGAAGGCACACAAACTGAACTAGGAACAAATGTGCTCAGCGAGCTTAAAAAGGAAAATACAAAGGTTCTACACCTTTCAGGGACTCCATTCAACTTACTCGACAATTACCAAGAAGAAGAAATCTATACTTGGGATTATGTGATGGAACAAAAGGCCAAAGCAGATTGGGATAAAATCCACTTTGGCGACCCAAACCCTTATTCTTCACTTCCAAAACTCAATATATTCACTTACGACCTTGGTAAATTATTACATGGCTATATTGACGAAGAAGTAGCTTTTAATTTCCGTGAGTTTTTTAGAGTGGGCGATACAGGAAGCTTTCTCCATGAAAAAGATGTTCTTTCATTCTTAAGCCTGATCTGCAAATCCGATTCCGAAAGCAATTACCCATACTCTACTGAAGAATATCGAGATAATTTCAGACACTCACTTTGGATGGTTCCAGGCGTGAAAGAGGCAAAAGCTTTGAGCACAATGCTAAAAACTCATCCTGTTTTTAGTCAGTTTGACATTGTAAATGTAGCGGGTGACGGAGACGAAGAAGAAGCCAACGAAGAAGCATTAAAAAAAGTCGAAAATGCGATTGGTGATAATCCGCATGAAACTTACACGATTACACTTTCATGCGGTCGATTGACAACAGGTGTTTCCGTTAAAGCATGGACAGCCGTTTTCATGCTTTCAGGCTCACACAACACTTCGGCTTCTGCATACATGCAAACCATTTTCAGAGTACAAACTCCTGCTACCATCAACGGTAAAGTGAAAGAAGAATGCTTTGTTTTTGATTTCGCTCCAGACCGTACTCTAAAAGTGATTGCTGAAACGGCTAAAGTTTCAGCAAAGGCAGGAAACACCACAGGCGAAGACCGCAAAATTATGGGTGAATTCCTGAACTTCTGCCCCATCATAGCTTTTGATGGTTCGCGAATGACTAATTATGATGTGAACGGCATGCTCGAACAACTCAAGAAAGTGTATATCGAGCGAGTGGTCAACAATGGTTTTGAGGATACACACCTATACAACAGAGACCAATTGATGCAATTGGATGATGTGGAAGTAGAGGAATTTAATGGATTAAAAAAGACGATTGGCAGCACCAAAGCCATGCCCAAGAGCAAAGACATAGAAGTAAATAAACAAGGGTTTACAGAAGAAGATTACGAGCAAATAGAACAAGCTCAAAAGAAGAAGAAAAAAGAGCTTAGTCCCGAAGACAATGAACTTTTAGCACGGTACAAAGAGCAGAAGAAAATGCGCGATACAGCTGTTTCCATTCTTCGTGGTATTTCTATTCGTATGCCTTTGCTGATTTACGGTGCTGATGTGAAAAATGAAGAAACAGAAATTTCAATTGACAACTTTACTGAATTGGTGGACGACCAATCTTGGCAAGAGTTTATGCCCAAAGGCGTAGATAAAGCTACTTTTAGAAAGTTCAAAAAGTATTACGAACCAGATATTTTCAGAGCAGCAGGAAAACGAATTAGAGCTTTAGCTCGTGCTACCGACCACTTAATTATAGAGGATCGTATAGAGCGTATTACCCAAATTTTTAGCACTTTTAGAAACCCCGACAAAGAAACTGTGTTAACCCCTTGGCGTGTTGTGAATATGCATTTGGGTGATTGCTTGGGTGGTTACGTCTTTTTAGATGAAAAGCGTGAGAAAACTATCGCACATCCAATTTATAGTTCGCAAGGTCATGTAACCGAAGATGTTTTTACAACAAATGCCCGCATTTTAGAAATCAACTCTAAATCGGGTCTTTATCCTTTGTATGTATCGTATTCCATTTTTCGAAATCGTGTTAAGGAATCCTATCCTGACAAGGAGCCCAACACCCTAACCATCGAGCAACAACAGAAATTATGGGATAAAACAGTAGCAGAAAATGTGTTTGTACTCTGCAAAACACCAATGGCAAAGAGCATTACCAAACGCACCTTGGTAGGTTTTAGAGAATCCAGTGTAAACACGCACTATTTTGAGGACATGGTTCGCCAAATTGCCCAACGCCCCGAAAAGTTTATAGCCAAAATCAAAAAAGGACAGTCTTATTGGAAAGCAAATAACAACAACGATATGAAATTTAACGCAATCGTAGGCAATCCGCCTTACATGGAAATGGACGGTGGTGCACAAGCAAGTGCAAAACCGATTTACAACGAGTTTGTAGATATAGCCAAGAAAATTGAACCTGAATATATTTCTATGATTATGCCTTCAAGGTGGTATTCTGGAGGAAGAGGTTTAGACGATTTTAGAGATTCAATGTTGAATGATAAAAGAATTGCTCTCTTACATGATTTTTTAAACCCCGACCAAGTTTTTCCTAAAACCAATATCCGAGGCGGTTTATGCTATTTTTTATGGGATTCTAATTACGATAACGACATAAGCTTAACAAAGGTCTATACGCATCGCGAATCGGAAGATACTGTTTCTGTCTTACGTTCGCTAAAAACAGATAATTCGTCCACATTTGTTCGCCATAATGAAGCCGTTGAGATTATTGATAAAATAAATTCTGAAGGGAACTTTAAGTCGATGGCAGAATTCATATCACCACTTAGACCTTTTGGTTTTAGAGGGTACTTTACAAATGACGAAAAATTCAGAAGTAACTCTGATGGCTTAAATTCTCCGGTTATTTGTTATGGAAAAGGAAAGTCAATTGGTTATGTTGAACGAAGCGAAGTGAGCGTCAGAAAAACTTGGATTGATAAATTTAAGGTATTTACTCCAAGGGCAAACAATATCGGCACCGAGTTAAATGATGATAATTTAAACTCTTTTATTGGAGATCCAGGCACTATTTGTACAGAATCATACTTGGTAATCGGAGTAGATTTGAAGCTAGATAAAGAATCAGCGAAAAATTTGAGCAAATATCTAAAAACAAAGTTTTTAAGATTTATGCATAGTATGGCTAAGGCGAGTCAAGATGCAACTTCAAAAACTTACAAATTCGTTCCTTTACAAGCCTTCACAGAAAACTCTGACATCAATTGGAGCAAGTCCATTCCTGAAATCGACCAACAGCTTTACAAAAAGTACAAGCTGAGTGAAGGAGAAATTGAGTTTATTGAAAGTATGATAAAATCAATGGCGTAATAAATTAACCACTATGTCACGAAAAGCCAGATGTCAGCATTTACTCGAAAAATCCGTTCATGCGGCACTATCGGCTATTGAGATATATAACAAACCCGATTTCAAATACCGAGAAGAGAGTTTTTCCATTCTTATGGTAAATGCTTGGGAATTGCTTTTGAAAGCCCGCATCCTACAAGGCAATAAAAACAAGTTAGAGAGCATTTACATAGTTGACCCTAACAAGACCCGAAAAGACGGCACACCTTATAAAAATCCCAAGTACAAAACCAGTCGTTCGGGCAACTATTTGACTATTGACGTAACCAATGCCATTAAGGAATTGAATCTGCCTGAACGACTTAAAGAAAATTTAGGCTTACTGATTGAAATTCGAGACAATGCCATTCACTTCATGAACGACAGCAAACTAT